>SDBT01006420.1_pt1 | contig 19509 bp, 26 predicted proteins | sample 2277101 | NCBI WGS metagenome assembly SDBT01 (sample SAMN10404973, study PRJNA504765) | marine sediment metagenome | isolation source: marine sediment core GS10_PC15, 103 cmbsf | place: Arctic Ocean: Southern Knipovich Ridge | collected 2010 | reverse complement strand
ACATATAAGAAAGTATTGCCACTAATAAGAAGCCTATATTTAAGCGTTTAGGGAGATTTCTGGTTATTTTTCGCATAGCGGTAAAAAATTAGATTTGCCATAAACTGATATTTTAAATTACCAAGACCGGCTGTCAGATCATCTAAAAAAGGATTATAAAGATATATATTGAAACTGGAGAACTAACTAGGTATGAAGGAGATGAAACAAAGACGATAGAGGGATCACCACTGATGCTAATATTGCTGATAGGTACAGCCATTGCAATAATTGCTGTTATCGTCTATCTTTATAAGAAAGATTATTTTTAAAAAATTATTGATTTGGATGAAAACAACAGAAAAGTACTATAATATATTCTTCATTGTGCGGTTTTGTTATGTTAAAAAATACTTGGATAAAAATTGAAGAAATTCTTTCTGGAAACAAAATAGATAAAGAAATTAATCTACGTGGATGGATTTATAGGACGAGAAGTAGTGGGAATATCACGTTTATTACGATGAGGGATTCAACTGGTATTTTGCAGGCTACCGTTAAGAAAGGTAATCTTTCAGATAATGAGTTTGAAGATGCAAAAAAAGCACTCATCGAGTCATCGTTAGAACTTACAGGTACTGTACAGGAGGATAAGCGTGCACCTGGCGGATATGAGCTCAAGGTTACAAATGTTAATATATTAAATTTTGCAGAACCATTTCCTATTGTGAAGGATCAGAGCCCTGAGTTTTTACTTGATCAACGTCATCTTTGGCTGCGATCTCAAAAACTCGCTTCCATTCTTAAGATTCGTTCAACTGTGGTTGGTGCGATTCATCAGTTTTTCAGAGAACAAGGTTTTTATGAGTTTGATGCACCAATCTTACAGCCGAATCAATGTGAAGGCGGCTCAACACTTTTTGAAGTGAAATACTATAATGATAAAACATATCTTTCTCAATCATGGCAACTGTATGCAGAAGCAGGTATATTCTCATTAGAAAAAATCTATAATATGGGGCCAACGTTTCGCGCTGAAAAATCAAAGACATCACGACATCTATCAGAATTTTGGATGGCTGAGATGGAAGCAGCATGGATGGATCTTCATGATATCGTTGAGGTTGGAAAGAATGAAATACGTTTCATTCTCAAACAAGTCTTAAAAAACAATTCATCTGAACTTGAAACCTTAGGTCAGGATTATAAAAAATTAAAAAATATCTCAGAATCAAAGTTTCCTACAATAACGTATACTGAAGCAATTGATATCTTAAACAAAAAAGAAGGCCTGAATGTTGAATGGGGAAAAGATCTTCGAACACTTGAGGAAAACAAGCTTGCAAATCATTTCAAAACACCAGTCGCCGTCACCAATTACCCCATTGAAATAATGGCTTTTTACAAACCAAAAGATCCAAAAGATCCAAAAACAGCGCTTTGTTTTGATATGATAGCACCAGATAGCTATGGAGAAATCATTGGTGGTTCTCAGAGAAGCCTTGATATAGAAGATATGACAAAACGTCTTGAAGCAATGAATGAGCCTGTTGAAAACTACAAGTGGTATTTTGATTTGAGACGATTTGGCTCAGTGCCTCATGCAGGATATGGTCTTGGTGTTGAACGTGTGGTTGCATGGATATGCGGTATTGATAACATTAAAGATACGATTCCGTTTCCAAGGACACTGCTTCGTTTCAGACCCTAAAGGTGAATAATGATGGACATTCGTGTTCATGTGTTGATATCTGGCCGAGTTCAAGGCGTGTTTTATCGCACCAGTACAAGAGATATAGCAGAACAATATGGTTTAACTGGTTGGGTGAAAAACACTTCTGATGGACGTGTTGAGGCAGTATTTGAAGGAGAAGAAACTGCAATAAAGGATATGATTGCCTGGTGTTATAAAGGTCCGAGACTTGCAGAAGTCTCAGATGTTTCGGTAGATTACAAAAAATTTTTAGGAGAATTTAAAGAGTTTTGTATCACATATTAACTGTTACAGTTGATGAAGTTGTATAGTGAAAAATAAAATATGAATATTTTCACTATTCTTTTTTTAACAGACACATATCTATATCTTTAAAAATGTCATAAAAGCATGAATCATATATTTATTACGGTCAATAAATGTGATATTGTCATATGCGTTTTCAAACTCTTGTGCTACTTTTACCATAGCTCTTGCAGCATCAGCAGGTGATACACCGCCAACACCAGTTCCCATACCAGGAATTGCAATATTTTTAATCTGCATTTCTTTGCCAAGTTTAAGTGCCGCTTGTGTTGATTTTGCTACATTTTCCACAGGAATCTTCATCGCAGGTTTTTTCATAGTGGGTGCATGGATAACAAATCTGCAAGGAAGAGTGCCTGCGGTTGTGGCAACAGCGGATCCTATAAAAATTGGAGCTTGCGCAATTGCTTCTTTTTCGATCTCGTTTCCACCAACACGTTTAATTGCTCCTGCAACACCTCCACCCATATAGCCATAAGAATTTGCAGGATTAACAATAGCATCACAAGATACTTTTGTGATATCACCAGTTTTTACAATGATTGTCATACATCATCTATTTCTTTTTCTTCTTCTTTTTCTCTTCTTTTTTCTTTTGTTTCTCTTCAGCTCTTTCTTCCTGATGATGTTTTTCTTTAACAGTCATCCCCCTTAAACTTTGCATTCTTGCCTTCATTGATTTGATTCTTTCTTCAATTTTTCTTTTATCAATATTTAACTTAGCCCTTGTGATTTTTTTATTATCATACTTCTGCCGAAGAGTTTCAATTCTCTTCTCCTCTTTTTCTACTCGTTTCTCTAATTTTCCAATATTTTTCTCCAATCTTTCTTTGAAACCCATGTTATCTACCCCATAATTCTTTCCTACGTGCTTCAAGGGTATTGTTGTCCTTACCTAAATATTCTGCGAAAGTTTTCACTTTTTCTTTACCAACGTTGTACGGCTCTGAAAAAACCTCCAAATACTTTAAATCTCTTAGGAGATGATGATCAAGAATCACTTGGCATCCTAATGTTTCAAGTATTTCCACAAGATTATCAGATGCATCTTGTAAGCTTTGTTTACTAAACTTCCAACCAAGAAAAAGAGATGGAGGACCATCCATAATGAGAAGATCGGGTTTTTGACTGAGAATATAGTCTTTCGCACTAGTTGTTACTGGTCCTTGGACATCTGAAGAATGCAGGATTCTTTTCTCACCATCATCAATAGTTGTCATGATGACGTAGCCAAGTCGTACGTTTTCTGGACCATGAAAAAAAGGAGGTGAAAAGGTAATGGTTGTGTCTCCAAATTCATGTTTTGAATCATCACAGTATTCTAGATCACAGATGTTTTCTACCGTGTTTTTAAAATCAGTTCCCCTCTGCTTTTGAGACTTGTTGATATTTTTTGCTATGTCTTTTGCAAAGATTTTTTTCCCTTTGTAGAATACTTCATTGGGGTCATAATGATCGTAATGGTAATGAGATATTATCAGTACATTGCATTGCTCTGCAAGCTCCGCAATCTTTATTTTTGTTTTAAAAAGCACTTCTTGTTCTTCTCTGCTAGGTGGAAGACCATATCGCTTAGGACCTAGTGCTACTGATGGATCAATGAATATTTTACAATCTTTAGTCTCAACATAGGTGGCCATTGAACGTACGCCAAGAGAGTCAGATGCAATTGGTACTATTTTCATAAGTTCATATAATGAAAAATAAGTTGCAATAAAAAACTATTGCTTCATTTAATGTCCTGCAGGTAATAAAAAAAGCATTATTTGTTTTTAGTCCAGTTGTATTGTCTGATTTTACTTGTTTCTCCAAATCCACAGGAAGCACATTTTCTCTTCTGTACATGAAAGGCATGTTTCCCGCATCTTCTGCAAGCAATATGGGTTTTTTTCCCGCCAGATTTGGATGATGTTCCTTTTGTCATACTGTTTGCCTCTTTACTCTAAGGTGATATATAAATAATGTTGTCCCCTCTTACAATAACTGCCTCATGCTTTGCTTTGTGTTCAGTATTAACGGTTTCATCTGCATTTTTCAGTACTAGATTCATGTGGGGAACATCATAGCCATCTAAGATGCCGTTATATTCTACTCCATTTCTTAATTCTACCAGTACTCGGCTGTTGAGACTTGCATGAAGGAGTTTTAAAGGTTTTTCCATGGTATTACCTAGGAGACACGAAATACAGATACTCTTTATAATAGTTTGGTCTTTAGCAGGAGGTGAGGTATGCATTAAAAATATTTAGTTTTTCATTTTGATGGACGTCGTAAGCTTTTAACAGGATTAATCAGCTGTTTTTTCAATCGAGTTCTCTCACTTGAATCGCTGTTGGGTTAATCTTACTAATCGGAGAAGCAGTAAGAGTTTTAACTTGCTTATATTCTTGTAATTCAATTATTTTTGTAGCAATTCTATTACGTACCAAAAATGGATTAGAGCTTGCGTGTCTTTCTCTTATCCTTTCTATCAATTTCACTAGTTTTGTTAATTTCGAATTATCTGATGTTTTTTTATCAACAGAAGCTTCTTCTGTTTGTTCTTCAGGTTTAGAAGATAGTTCAGGCTCTTCTGAGGTTTCTTCTGTCTTATGTTCTACTAACGCTATAGACATACCTGCGGAAACAATGGATGTCATAGCAACTAGAGATAATAATATAAATACTCCAAATACTACAATCTTTTTCTTTTCGCTCATCATAATCCCAACGTAATACTTTGATTGTAATTGCATATAAACATATCGTGTAAAAATGTCAAAATGAAAAAATGCAGATATCTGGAGAGGATAAGCCAATGTATTACAAACAAGTCTACAAAGAAAAATATTAATAATAACCCAGATAATGACGAAAGTATGTCTGCAAAAATAAAAAATAGACATCGATTAAAAAGCAAAGAGATAAATGAAATGATACGGACGTTAAAAAATAAATTTAGTTCAGATTTTTTTAACAATAGATCATCTGTTGAAACAGGCAATCTAGAAGAATTTAAAGTTATACTCGTGGATAATGGAGTAGATTTTATGATGCATGAAGAAAACGTGGTTTTTACATTACGTGGATTATATAAATATAAACCAAAAGAATATTTTGTCGTTGTCGATATGGGTGCAGTTGGTTTTGTCACAAAAGGTGCAGATGTTATGGCGCCAGGTATTGTTGATGCTGATGAACGCATTTTAGAACATGATTATGTGTGGATTTGTGATGAAACACATCATAAACCACTTGCCGTAGGAATAGCACTTATGACAGGTGAAGAGATGAAAAATAAACAGGATGGTAAGGCGATAAAAAACATACATTTTGTAGGTGATAAGCTCTGGAATCGCTCAGCCGTATAACTTTTTGATTATGCCTATCTTAAAATATCAGAAATAATGATCGGAAGTCTTGTTAAATTACGAGAAAAACTATGATCATCATGGAGAAACTTGACTGTTGCCTCTTGAGCTGTTGCAAATTTGATAATCCAACAGTCTGGAACAACATCATCTTCAGTTCCTCGTAGTATTGTTATATTGGCATCTATTCTAATTCTAAAGAGTTTTGTATCGATCATATCTCCAAGAATACTTCTCGGAACACTTTGATGATCATCAAGATTTGTTGATGGCGGTATGATTGAAGGGTTGAGAAGTATAAGTTTTTTGATATTAGAATGGTTGATAGCTGTTGAAGCTGCAAGAAAACCTCCAAGAGATGAGCCGATTAACACAACGTTTTCCTCATCTTTTATCACATCAGAAATACGTTTCAGACAATCAGCAATTATTAGATCTTCAGGCTCACAATCACGATATTGTATTGCAGTAGCGTTAAGTTTCTCCTTAAAAAGCGTTCCTTTCGTACTATTTGGATCTGATTGATATCCATGGATATAATACAACATGTTATTCACGATTCCATTTGATTAATTGTATTGTAAATAATTAATCTTTAGTGTTGTTTATAATTCTGGGATTATTTCAAAGACATTGCAAGGTTTTATATAGATTTACCTGTTTTTGAATTCTGAGGAGATAGGTTTGCAAAAAGCACCTAATGCAAATAAAAGGTGGAACTCTTATTATAAGGCGTTGTTGAATAAAAAAGATCCTCTGGATGAACGGATCTTAACACTTGTAAAAAACGGTGAATTAAAAATTGGTGTTGTAGAAGTGAAGGAAGGAGATAAACAGTCCTTTGAAGATTACTCCCATAAATCTTTGCCTCATCGGGGAAGACATACGTCTTAATCATCTTGTTTTACCTTTTGCTGTTTTCATCTTGAACTTACATTTAGATTATACAAAAAATCTGCAGTGTTGAACTAGAAACATTTTAGAAACCTCCTCGTAATAGCACTTATATACCACATGCTCTTTTGTTTCTCCAATGTTGGGAGGTAAAAATATGAAAAATATAGCGTTTCTTGTAATAGGAATCTTATTTATAAGTGGATTAAGTGTAAATGCCATATCTGAAAAGAACAATGAGGAAAGGATCGTTCTGGAGTCCATTGTGTTTTCTGAACCAAATATCTTCGAACATGATCAATACATCGAATTACATCTTAACGAGGCAACATCCTCTCTGAGAGAACCTGGAAGTCCTCTCTTGCCAATATATACGAAGCTTTTTACATTTCCTGCTGGGACAACAATCAAAGATGTTCGTTGCACCTTTTCATCTGTAGAAGAAATAACATTGTCAAAAGAAGTTATTCCTGCTTCAGAACCAACACCAATATCCTCTTTCAAAACGGACATTAAAGAAAAACCACTCATAAAAAACAACAAAATATATTCAAGTAACAATCTGTATCCAGAAACTCGTTTCAACTATCATCTTGGCGCAGGTCTGAATGGTAATACTCCTGTTTTATTTGTTGCAGTACAGTATGCTCCTCTTGTTTATTCTCCTCAAAAAAACATGCTGTATTATACGCCTGAAGCAACCATTGAAATCACCTATGAGCCATCTCAATCAATGATTTGTTTTAATGATGGATATGATCTTGTTGTGATTGCCCCCTCTGAATTTTCAGCATCATTACAGTCGCTTATCGACCATAAAAATGGATTTGGACTTACAACAACTCTTAAGACTACTGAAGAAATCTATGCAGAGTACTCTGGAAGAGATGAAGCAGAGCAGATCAAATATTTCATAAAAGATGCACTTGAAACCTTGGGAATTGACTACGTGTTGCTTGTTGGAAGCATCTATAAGGTTCCTATGAGAATAAGCGATGTATCGTTTTGGATTTGGGCAGATGGCACCCTTACAGACTTATATTACTCTGATATTTATGATGCGTATGGAGAGTTTTCCAGTTGGGATACAAACCATAACGATAACTTCGGAGAAAACGATGATAATATTGATTTATATCCTGATGTACATATCGGACGACTTGCTTGCGATTCACTTGAAGAAGTAAATGTAGTTGTTGATAAGATCATTCATTATGAAACTGAAACCTATGGGAGTGATTGGTTTTCCAACATGATATCTATCGGTGGGAACACGTTTCGATGGAATCCTGGCTATGAAGGTGAGGAAAACAATGAAATTATAATGGAGATCATGTCTGATTTTAATCCAACGATAATTTGGACATCATTGAGAAACTTCAACCGTCGAACAATAAATGATGCAATTAACGAGGGAGCTGGTTTTCTTGATTATTCTGGCCATGGATTTGAACATGGAATGGGAACCTACCCACCATTTCTCAATCGCTTAAAATTCTATTTCACTCCATATATTAAGGATCTGGTTAATGGATATAAACTACCTATTATGTTTTTTGATGCATGCCTTACTGCAAAACTTGATTTCATCCTACAAGACATCCTTGACTATAAAGAATATCGAATGTTTAACATTCTTGCAAAAATCCTTGGCGTTGATACTTCTGTGCCACTGCCTGTTTTTGCATGGTTTTTTGTCAAACATACTGATGGTGGAGCAATTGCTACTATTGGAGCAACAAGAACTGCCTATGGTGGAGTTGACAGTGGCGCAGGGAAGATGTCCATTGAGTTTTTTACTGCCTATGAACGCAGTGAAACACTAGGACAGATGATGACACAGGCTCAAAATGAATATATTACTGATGTACCAAATGATGCATTTACAGTTGAAGAATTCATGCTACTTGGAGACCCTAGTCTTATGCTTGGTGGGTATCAACCATAATATCTAATCATTACAGCATCACAAATACGTCTACAATATCTTTTGAAATATTATACTGGTTATATGCATATGCTTCAATAGTATGAATACCAAATGATGCGTCAAGTTGCCATTCGTATGGTTCTTGATCGTCTGTAGACATAAGTTCGCCATCGCAATAGAATTCAACTCGTTGAGTATTTGATGCTTGTACTTCAACTGTCATTCTTCCAATTATTCTGGGAGCTGCTGCTTGGATTGGTAGTTTTTTTAGTATGGTTGGAATCTGCCGACCGAAGAGGTAAGTATGATGTATTTCTGGAGTTTCGATCTGAATTTTTGGTACATCTGGCATAAAGTTACCATAGACACCATCGATATACATGATTCCTGTACCTCCATAGAATGGCCAGAAAAATGGTTGCTCAGGAGTATCGGCATCATAAGAAACACGAATGTATCCATCCTCTCCCCAGTCATCTCCACCAGTATTTTTTATCTCCCAACATCTGTGAATGTCATCATAACCTGTGATTGTAATAACATGGCCTCCTTTCACTTGACCACGTGGCGTATAGATACCGCCTTTGTAATAAAAAAAATCATTTCTTGTTAACATGCAGATGGTGAGTGGGCCATACTCAACTAATGCATGTTTTATATCTTCAACATTGTTTTCAACCCAACCCCACTCCGTGATCTTTACTGTTCGCTCTTCCCATCCAGGTAAACTTTCAAAAGGAAAATCAAAAGGTCTATGCGGATCTGGAAAACATCCTTCATCAGGGACACCATGGTCTATTAGGTAATTTGCAGCATAGGTGACATTGACACCCCAATCAGCTGTTCCTCCAGGATAGAAGAACAGGTGTGTTTCTGATAGATCACAATCAAAGGGATAACCGACTTGGTATTGAACAAGGGTTTCAAGAGCTGCAACAAGTGCGTATGCCTCACAAGTGGGTGCTGGTCTTTGATCTTTTACTGATGTTGTATAATCAACTCCATCGATGTCACGCCAGCTGAAAACAGGAGGCAAACTACTATTTTGGATGTTGTTTTCTGTGTCTGCTATTGCCAACGAAATATTGGTGAGTATGAGTAGGAGTGATATGACGATAATTTTTTTCATTATGCTACATCTTTACAATATATATGTAACTGTTTATATATAAAAATTTACTTGTTATATTGTTGTACTTATTAAAAAAATACAAAAAAATATTTTGAAATGAGAAAGATATAAGACAATGAAGGATATTTCATAAGACTAGAGCGAAAATATGGAACGTAAAACAAAAATCATATCTGTTGTTATAATACTTCTCATCTTTTCCGGTTTTTTTAGTTATCAATACGTTGCCGATACTGTAGCACTCAATAATGTCGAGGTAACTGTGGAAAGCATTACTCTTCAGGAACTTCGGCTAAGCTATTGTAAGCTAAAGCTGTCTGTAGATATATATAACCCATCTCATCAGGATATCTCTGAAGTTTCAGCAGTATTTGATGTTTTTATTGCTGGTAATTATGTTGGAAGCGGTAGTTTTCCAAAAAGTTTTCTACCTGCACAATCAAACAGTGAAAAAGATGTAACACTTACAATTTATTATACAGATGTTGCAAATGCAGTTATTGATGGAATTCAAAATCGCAACTTTGATCTTACTATAAAAGGAGAGGCAAAAGGAAAAGTTGTGTTTAACCTTTTCACTGTTTCAAAGGGATTTGTTTCAACGTATTCGTATCCCTAAATTTTTCAAGGAAATAGCTGCATCTAACAATTTAATGGACACATTTGTATCAGATCAAAATATACATACATCATTAAGTCATTGATTTCTTTGCGTCTATCTCTCTACCATATGCTCTTTTTGGTGTAATTCCTTTAGCTACTGTAGCAGCTGCAACGATTTTTATGATGTCACCAGCTATAAACGGTATCATACCAGCTGTTAACAATTCGACAATTCCAATAGGGCCTATAAAACTTGTCCACCATAAATAAAGTATTAATAAACCTGGTATATATATCAGGGCAAAATTAGCAAAGAGCATTAATGAGAGCATGCTGAAAAAGTTTCTTGATTTGATATATTTATCTGTAAAATATCCAAGAAATAAAGCAGCAATCATAAAACCAATTAAGTATCCGCCAGTAGCACCTGTAAGTACACCTATTCCACCACTAGAAAACATGGGCATTCCCATTTGTGGTGCAAACCATGGTACACCTGCTGCGCCAATTCCAATATACATACCAAGACTAATAATGCCCCATCTTCCAAGAACAACACCTGCGAGTAGTACAGCAAATGTTTGTCCTGTTATTGGTACAAGAGTTCCAGGAATATATAATCTAACCTGTGCTAGAACCCCAATTAAACATGCAAAAGATAAAGCTAACATTACTTTATGCAGAAGTTCTAATTCATATCGCCATTTGAAGAAGTCATATCTTAAATTTTTATACTTATCTATGTAGAGATTTATTTCCATTTTTACATGCCTCTGTTGTAAATTACGACTGCCTGCATTGTAAACTGTTTATTTATACTTTTTTAATATTCATATTTCTTAAATTTGTCCTAAAAAATATTGGTAATTGTTTATTATTTTCCCATTTCATTAATTTTTTTTTAGTTTGAATTCTGGTACTATTGTTTAATTTACGATAATCAGATTGAACCCTTTTTAAATTATGTTTACCATTTCCTGCTTTTTTCAATCCAAACGTTGTCGACATCTTGACGTACATCAGTTGGCAAGGTTGGTGTTTCATCATGATAAACACCCTCATCGTCTTGCCACCAGATTCGTTTGGTAATGGTTTTAAATGTCTCTTTATCTGTTATTTCTGTCCAGATCTCTGTTTTTATAGTGCCATTTCTACTCTCTTTTAATAACCTACTAATTTCGATTTCATAATTAGACATTTTTATCCCCCAGGCAATAATTAACATCAATTAATCCTTTAAAAATATATCTCACCAATAAATATCGCTTGACCATACTATTATTCAAAATTATAAAAAAGTAGCGAATACGAAATCATCATTGACAGAAATGCCATCTGTAACTTTTAGAAAAAGATACTCTTTCCTAGCACTTTTTCTATATTTGTTTTAAAATCTTTGAAATTTTTTCAATTTTATCTTTTTCATCTGGAAGAGTAATTGATGATTTCCATCTCTTAGATCCATCTGGCAGATAATACCCACGTGAAATGGAGACAAATTCTCTCTCCTCGTTATCACTTACAGCTTTCTTTCTAGCAACTTCTATAAAGTTATTTTTCCCAAATTTTACTTCTTCGGCAGTTACAGTTTCGAATTCAACCATATTTCACCACTTGAACTGGTGTATAAGATTAGATGAATTTAAACTTTTGTGCTCAAAGATTAAAAAAATAATAATTATTATTCAAAATGGCTGGCTCTTTAAAATCCAATAACATTATGCTTTTTGTGTAAAAACCAAAATAGAAATATGCAAATTAATACAGAGAAAAGTTATTGTATTATTTAATCAGATCAATCCTTTTACTTGTATATGGGACAAATAATTGGCAACGATTTTGTGATGATTATCAACCTTTTTACAGAGTTCAGCAGGTTTTTTTCTTATTGAAATAGTATCTTTTGTTGGATAATTAAACTGCTTCATCCTTTGCTCATAAATAAATATTTTTGCAATGTTTTGAATTTCATCAAGCGTGTTTTCATCAGGGATTGAACCTACTATTTTTATCTCCACTTAATTCACCTCTTCTTAGCTAGATTTTAACTAGCATGTATATATTTGTCAGTCATACGTTATAAATGTTTTGAAATAATCGAAGTAAAAAAACAATAATTGGGGTGTTTTTTAAAAAAAGAAAAAAAAGAAAAGTTTGGATTAGAGTCCTAGAAGGTGGCTCAGTACTGGTCTTGATGAAAGTATTTGTTCTAAGAGTGGAAAGCGTTCCATGAGTTTTTCTAGAATTTGGAGTAATATTGAGTTCATGAATTCATTATTCTTTGGCATAGTTATAGGTAAGGGATCTGACCATTCACTTTGGACTCCATGGTCGTCTTTTGCCTTGACTCTTATTTCATAATCTCCTTGTTCACTCCATGAATAACTTGCTTCTGCAGTATCTCCGGAATCATATGAACCAACCCAGCCAGAGAATTCACCGTTACCCCAGTCAAAGAGATAGTAGAGTTGATCACCAGAATCCGGATCTGTAGTGGATGCTGTATATGTATGTTCCTCATTGATTTGTCCGGATGTTGGACCATCGAGATCTTCTGGTTTTGCCGGTGCTTGGGATTCCTCTCCAATAGCAAGTGTAGGATCTCCAAATGGTTGCCATTCTTCAATAGTTTTGTAATCAACGCCTTCCATTCCGCCATGGATATATTCTGTAATAGCCTTTCCCCACATCTCTCCAAAAGTCAAGGCGCCTCCCTCTTTATAGGCTTTGAATGTATTTAATGCCATTCCTTCAACAAGACCTTGTGTAACATATTCACCGGTATATGCCCATCCAAGTCCTGTGGCACCAAATGATCCTATCCCACCACCATCTGGATTTGATACAAATGCCCATCCAAAACAATCATTATCCGCATTATATTTTGATACCGAACAGGCACCTATAACAACTATCGGTAGCTCATCGCCATTTGAAAGGTCAGCAACCTCTGAATTATAATATGAACCATATGGTGTTGGAAGCCATGTATATCCATCTTCATGTGGATGTGTTGCCCAAACAGCTGGATTTCCATGTCCTGAAAAATCAACAAACCCTGCTCCTTCATTAAGAGCATTTGTCATTTTTGTTACTCCGGAAGGGATAACGCCGCTTAAATCACCTTCAGAAGCCCACATTTTATTTGGGACAAAACCATCCATTACATCAATTACTGCTTGGTTGACATATTCTCCTTCATCACATGAATCTCCATCACCGGGAAATGAGTCTCCGCCAAATACGATGATGTCACCAAACCAATCCTGGGTATACGCTTCATTTGTCTCATAGGTGATAATTTTATTAACACTTGCTGTTACTTCATTTGCATTTATACATGCAAGTCTTCCAAGAAAAACGTCAGGGTATAGATCTACATCGTCAAATAAATGTGAGCTGCCCCAATCATACTCTCCAAAATCATCATTTCCATTTGTATCCCAACTGGAAAAACCACCTGTGTCGTTATAAATATCTGCATAATAAAGATCACTAACAAATAATTCATTGTCAGGAGAAGGAGATGCATCGATGTGAATATGTGTTATTCTTGCTGGGAGCTGCATACTTCCACCGACTAAAAGAACATAACTTGTCCCCCAATTTTCTATTGTGTTTTTAATAAAATATTTGATTTTTTCTTGGTTATCTCTTCCTTCAGCTGGAAAATAATCTCCATTATAGATCTCATCAAGAGTTACCAATATTGTCGATATGCCTCTATTAATTTTATGCTGAATTAAATCACCCAGCTCATCACTAAAGCTATCTGGTGTGATAACAACAAATGCATATTCATCATTAAAATTAAGTGGTTGTTCAGGTTCTTTATATTTTATATTAATTTCGACAACGTTAGCCCATTCAATCATGTTATTTGATGGATCATACTGAACAGGAAAAACTTCTATTTTAACAATGACGCCTCTTTCGTTTCTGTTTATCATTCCAGTTCCAATATCATATTCATACCATTTCTGAATAGATTTTGCTGTGGTCATTGTCGATTTAGTTTGCATATCAATAGTGGATTGACTGATAAGTACTGGTTCAGGGGCTATTTTTAAATCCTTTGTTAACTGTTGACTATGTATATTTTTTGGCGTACATTGTACACCTATAATTTCTGTGCCAAATGGAAATGTAAAGGTTTCTATACGCGTTGGTACCATGTAATGATCCTTCATCATTAAAACAGAATCTGCTCCTTGTAATTCCAAGGTTATATAGTCATCCTTCTCCTGTATTGAAAGTTGTGAAAAGGATAATGATACTTTTTGGTGTTCGTTTTCTTCAACAGATGTAGCAACAGCCCCAAGTCCACTTATGATGAGGACTCCTATAATTAATATTGGTATTATTTTCTCCATATTTTTTCCCTTAATCCTAATTATGCTGGATGCTATTTAAACTTATCGAATGGGTTGGGATTGACATTTTATGTAATAGATGGTATATATTTCTGGTATTTAGGTTAAATATCGTCTCTAGCTATGGGAAAAAATAACCTTAAACTGTAAAATTATTTCCATATAAAATCAAACATATCTTCACGAAATATTGTTAAAAAGTTACAAAATATGGTTAATAAGAGTATTATATGTTTTTTAAAGAGGAATAAATGTTGTAAAACTTTAAATAAATAGCTTTTCATAATGTAACAAATAAAAAGGGGTAATGTATTAACCCCTGCTAATTCTCTATAATTCGGTGATATATATGCCTAAAAGTAGTAAAAAACAAATTGATGAAGATGAAAAGAGGGTGCTTCGTGAACTTCAGAGGGATTCAAAAGAAAGCATCGATAAAATCGCAAAAAAATGCGGATTTTCTCGACAGAAAGTATGGCGAGTCATAAAACGGCTTGAGAACAACAAAACAATCTGGGGATACCATGCCATTGTTGATAATGAAAAAATTCATATGAAAAGCTATGTGATGCTGATTAAGAGAACAAATGAACCTATAGGAGATGCTGTTGATAAAATAATTAAAGATTCTCTTGCTGAGATTGGACAGCAAGTTGATGTAACCGTTCAAGTTAACAGCTATCTTCATGGTATTTATGATTGGATGTTTTGTTTCACCGCAGAAGATATCAGACAGGCAAAAAAATTCGGTGAGGTTTTAACTCGTGAGTTTTCAAAGTATATTGGAGAGATTCATATATTGGAAGAAATTTTCCCTCTTAAAAAATGTGAAACCATGAATCCCAATATTGACAAACTTGCGGAGTTTTTTTAATAAACTGCGCGTAAGAATAAAAATGTCAAGATACCGTGCATATGGATTAATGACAGGTTAGAGATAGTTGTTCATATGTTTTTTCATAAGTGAACGAATGGTTCCAGAGGTGGCGATTGTTGTCACTTCTCTTTTCTTTGATTTTATTGATTGTAACAGTTTTATTGCATTTTCTTTTTCGACATGATTACATGTAATAATCCCTGCCGCTCCATTAAATTGAATAAGTCGTATCCCCAACTCGCTACAAGTTCTGTTAAATAAAAAATGACATTTTTTCTGTAAACCTTTGTTCATTTCTGATCTTGTGAACTCTTTGTCGGAATTGTTTATTACAAATCCTATGTATCTTTTACGTCTACCTTCTTTTACGATAGAAAACACCCCAAAAAATGAAAGAAGATCAAAGGAAGACGATTATTCTGATTCAACACGAGGTGCCAAAAGATACGTGACATGTCCTTTTTTCTCTGCAATGTCAAAATCTACCCGTATCGGGTTATCATTTCCTAAGGAGATGGTAATAGGCTCTTCTGCTTTTACTGCTTTAATCATATTGCTGAAATAATCTATTGAAAAAAGACTTTTGAATTTACCGGGCGAGTTTAATTCCACCAGCAGATCTTTGGGGAGCTTTAGATTTACCGTATCTGTATCTCCTTCTGCAAATAATTCAAACGCTTCTTTATCAATGCTTAATGCAAGATGATCAGAAACTGCTTCAGACGCACGTACGCCCTTGCTGAGTTCAGATGCAGTAATAATTGCTTTTGCAGGTAACTCTAAATTTGGGACTTTCGAATCAGGCATCCCTGCAGTATCAATCAACCCCATTCTTCTGACAAGATTGCCAATTTTAACAATGAGGCGGTTTGATTTTTCGTCATATTCCAATATGACAATATCACCTGAATTTGCAAGCCTCATAATCCCGCTGAGTTTATCTAAATCAACTCCTAGTTCCATATCATCTGATTTATATTCTTCAAATGCAGTACTTTTAATAGTTAGCTCTACCATTGCAACATGTGCTGGATCAACAGCTTTTAATGACATTCCTTTTGAGTTTATGTTAAACTTTATTTCGTTTACAAGTGGAGATGTTACATCAATTATTCCTTTTATGATCTCTGATTTCACTTTGACGTTAAACATTATGTATGCCTCCCCAAATACGAGTCTTACACATTAAAAGAATACAAATTGGATATATAACGATGACGGTATTTTGTGAATAATCAATATATGATAGACTACAAATATATATTTATTAATAATAAAATCTAAAAATATTTTTTAAAAAAATAATGAAATAAGAAAAAAAGAGGGAGGTTGTATAGCTTATTGGCCGAGGATATTCAAAATAGAGAGATCAAAACCTCTTATCGCAGCTGTTTTTCCCATAAAGAACGTATGGCTCTTCTGAGTCAATGTCGCCTCTCTATGAGAGTATATACCGGCAAAGTTCCTCATGAAACCAATTTGCCGTCCAGTTAGCATATTAATTTTAAATGGCTGAAAATCGATGATTATTGTTCTACTGTTGAGGATAAGATTTGATTTACCTGAGTAGCACCATGCTGTGAAGGGACGATATAATTGGAATTTGTTTTCTTTAAATGGATTTATCTTGTTAGAAAATCCCCAGCTCATTATAAACGCATTTGTTTTGAGTGGGCGTAGACCATTGATTCTATTCATAACATCCATGATCTCTCTTATAATTATCATAATAAGTCCCATTATTGGGTGATTTCTATGACCGCTTGTAAACGTAGTTAATATCTCTAAAAGATTGTTAAGGCTTGTAGCTTGTGAAATTTCATCCATTAATTCTGGAATCATGCCTTCCATACCATTCAAATTCAATTCATTTAAATTCGTTTCATTAACCTTTGCTGTTGCAGGACTAAACGATAGCCCAATGAATAGTAATATTATTCCCATTGCAAGCATTACTTTTGTTTTTGTCATATTTTATTCCCTCTTTGTTAATATATTTCTAATTCTTACTATTCTATATTATCTTAACTATTTATATAATTTTCTATTTTTGATTATATCAATCGATTTAATTTCACTCTTATTTTACATATAAGACGAGAAAAAGATAGAGAAATATTTATAAAAAAATTAATCGGAGAAAAGACCTAGGCCAAATGCTCTGGCTCGACGTGCATTTCCCATAATAAAGACATATGAGTTTCCAGTTAGCTTACTTTCTACATCAATGTGCAGTCCTTTAAATCCAGTTATAAATCCAAACTGTGCTCCGGATAATTGTTGTTTTATGTTAAAAGGCTGCCGCTCTATTATCAGGGTTCTTCCTTTGGATAGTTTTGCTTTACCAGAATAATGCCAAAACGCAAATCCTTGTTTGAATAAGGTTATTTTTTCATCCTTTTTATTTGGAAGTAGTTTGTTGTATGAACCAAAACTGGTGATAAATTTTCCTTTGGATCGGTCATCAAAAAGCCTATTGCTAAAAATATTGCCTATGACTCCATCTGCAAAAGAAAATCTTCGTTGGCTGAAGGTCCATTCTAGAATTTTCTTAAGTATTTCTATCAATATTGGAAACATCCCAACCATTTCTGTTGAACAAAAATCCTTAATTATTGCTCTAACTTCTGCGAAATTTTCTGCTGTTTCAATCTTATCCATTAATCTGTTTAATGCAGCAGTAACTGATTCGCGTTCTTGATCAAAAAGTGTATCTTTAGTAACACTTGCAGAAGCAGGAATCATGGCTACTGCTAAGAATAGAAATGTTGCTCCTACTGCAAATATTGCTTTGTTTTTCAACATATTCAACACCATTTTTAGAGATATTATTTTATTACCTATTATAGTATAGAATTGTTTTCAATCATTTATATAATTTTCTATGTTTAAATATAATTTAAAAGAAAACGGCAAAATTATCGAAAATTTTAGTAGATTATTATTCGATATGAAATAAACTTTTTAATCCTCTCTCCAAGTATGCTCACACTTAGTACAAGTATAGAATCTGCTCTCAGGTTCGTCACTTCCCCGCATCTGTCTCAATATCCAAGAAGCTTCGTTATGTTCGCATTTTGGACATTTAATACGTGTCTTTGGAAGAATATCTATCTTCTTCTCAAGAATTATTGTCTCTTTTTCAACCTGTTTTTCTACAACAACAGCTTTCCCTTTTTTCTTTGATTCATATCCACACTTGTTGCAGATAAAAATATCATCTTTTGGGAACATAAGTGATTTACATTTCGGGCAAAACATCATACGAAAAACCTCTGGATAGCCTCATTTATTATCCTATCATGATCAAACGACAAGGCAGGTAACTGATTCACCTTAAAAAACTTTACATCAGATGCATCATCACCAGCTTTTAACATGCCACCAACAATCTCTAAAACATATGCAACAGTTATTGTATGGCCTCGAGGATCCCGCTTTGGATCAGAATACACACCAGCAAGTTCACATATCTTTGTTTTCAATCCAGTTTCCTCATATACTTCTCGTATCACAGTATCTTCAGTTTTTTCTCCATATTCAACAAAACCGCCTGGAAGAGCCCATTTTCCTTTAAATGGTTCATTTTTTCTTTGAATGAGAAGAATCTGTTTATCTTTCAGCAGTATTCCATCAGCGGTAATACTTGGAATCTTATATTTCATACAAGCGATGAAATATCATTTCTGTATAAAAACGTTTGACAATAATGATATTATAGTGTTGGACTTAAATCGTTTCATCATCGTTTAGGTGTTCAAGTACTGATGACCAAACATGAAAATACTTATGTCAAGCACTATAGATGAGATTTAAACGATTACAGAGCTCTGATATTATTTTCAATTGTGTTATTTTAAAAAATCATTCCAGAAACCTGATAATTCCTTTTCAAGTTCTTTTGTCCATAATTCAAAAATTTTGTCATTATCTTTTATCCCATCCAAGTTGAACATAATTATATCTCCTCGTCGTGTTTAATAAGCTATGAAATACCTCTGCAATGAGAAAACTATCTTTCAATTGAGCAAGAATTTATTCTCTTATGCATCCCAACACATCCTTGCTATTTGTTCTCTCCAGACAGCATTAATGTAACCAAAATACATTTTATATATCTTTTATGCAGCTACATCATCTTGTAAATATGTAGATGGGAATAATATTAATTTTTTTTCATTTGACCAAAAACGATGTACCAAAATTTTGAAAAAATAGTAAAGCTTTAAATGGTATTATTTTTATATCTAGATTGGGACGGGATGCAACATGCGAAGTAAAAAGGATAGGAGAGAAGATATTCTCAGTATTTGCATAATATCATTGATAGTACTATTAATGCTTATAATAA
>SDBT01006419.1_pt1 | contig 19511 bp, 20 predicted proteins | sample 2277101 | NCBI WGS metagenome assembly SDBT01 (sample SAMN10404973, study PRJNA504765) | marine sediment metagenome | isolation source: marine sediment core GS10_PC15, 103 cmbsf | place: Arctic Ocean: Southern Knipovich Ridge | collected 2010 | reverse complement strand
GGGTCGCGGCTGCGCGTGCGCGATGGCGCGCGATGACTGCGTTGCGCTTGATTCGAGTGCTCGACGTACTGCACGAGCACGCCTCCGCGCTCGAACCTGCGCGCGCCTTGTCCTCGCGGCCCTCACGCCCGCTCACTTCACGACCCGTTGAGAAATCCAGGCTAGCCCCTGCTAGGCTGACTCGCTCTCTGCTGCAGAGGCGGGGCCGTAGACGAAGTTCTCGATCTCGCCGTGGATCCTCCGCACAGTCTGTGCCGATGGCGGTTGGCTGACTCGCGAAACGCCGAACGCGGCCAGATAGTTAGCGAGCAGCGACCATACGCTGGCGTGTAGTCCCAAGGGGTGAGGTGCGACAACCAACGTCAGGTACAGCACGAAGAGGCCGGTGCCGATGCCGCTGAGAATGCCTGCCTTGGTCATGAGGCGCTTGCTGGGAAAGCAAACTCCCATGATGCCGGGCATGAGCTGCAGGGCGCCCGCTCCAGAGAGTGTGACCAGAGTCACGAGAAGCTCGAAGGTCGACACTGAGAGCATGTAGCCCACGCCCAGCAGCCCGATGACAATGAAGCGTCCCACCCGCACATAGTGGGCCTGGCTGGCGTCAGGCACGAGGAAGCGCTGATAGATGTCACGGGTCAGAACGGTCATGTTCGAATGCAGAATCGAATCGAGTGTCGACATCGCGGCCGCCGTCGCGCCTGCCAGGATCAGGCCCGTCAGCCACGGAGGAGCGTGCAAGAAGAGCAACTCGGGGAAGACTCGATCCGGCGTAGCCAAGTTGGGCAAGGCCACTGCTCCACCGAGACCCACAAGCGCCGCCGGGATGTACAGGGTCATGAGGTAGATGGGGGTCGTGGCGCCGAGCCATTTGATTGTTCGCCCCGAGGCAGCGGTGTAGTAGCGAATCATCATGTGGGGCTGAAAGACGATGCCGAACGAGAGCGCCACCATCATGCCGAACCAGATCCCTGGGGTGAAGAAACCTTGCGGGCCAGGCACGGAGAGCAGATCAGGGCGCTGTTCGGCCACCGCACGCCAGAGCTGCAGCGGTCCCCCGAACACCTTATAAGCGATCACTAGAGCGCCGATCCAGACCGCCAGGTACATCCACACGCCCTGGACTACATCGGTCCAGTAGACAGCGCGTAGGCCGCCGGCGATCAGATACGCGGCGGCGACGGTCAGGAGAACCAGCGTGCCGACCTCGTGAGAAATATGGCCACCAGAGGCGACAGCGAGGATGTAGCCAAGGCCCTTGGCCTGCACCTGAATGTAGAGAATGGTAAAGACCACCGAGACCAGGGCAACCACCACGCGCACAGCATCACTCTCGTAGAAATCTGCCAGTAGATCCGCCGGAGTGATGTAGCCGAAGCGTTTGCCGAGCACCCAGATCCGGCTGCCGAGCACGTAGGTGATCGCCCCGACCATGATCGTCCAGGTCCCTGCGTCCCAGAAGCCGATGCCGTGGGTGTAGAAGTAGCCCCCTGAGCCCAGGAAGGCGAAGGCCGAGTGGTAGGTGGCCACCACGGTGAGGTAGAGGACCACGAAGCCGGCTTTGCGGCCGTAGAGCAGGAAGTCCTCGAGGTCGATGGTCAGCCTGCGGTTCGCGACGATACCGAGAACGAGGGTGACGGCCAAGTAGAGGAAGATCACACTCGTGGCAACGACCCAAGGTTCCATTTATAGGCCTCGCCATTTCGCCCACAGCAGAACGCCGATCAGCGCCACGTAGACGATGAGCAAATAGGCGTACAGGAACGGCATCCCGAGAATCCAGGGCTCGATGCGATTGGCCCACGAGGTTACGAAGGGGGGCTCAGCGAGGCTCATCAATGCCAAAAACACGACAAGTGCTATCCATCCCGCCCGAGTGCGGGGCCGGTAGTGAGATGGGTAGCTCGGATAGGACTCCTGCGTCACTGTTGAGAGACCTCGCTGTTCGATTCGTCCTCGAGATCGGCCTCCTCCTCTGGGGGGGTGGGCGGGCGCGGACGATGCAGCTTGAGGCTGAAGGCTGCATCGTGCTCATCATGCGTCCGCTCGATCTCGTGATTGCCTTCCAGAAGATACTCCAAGAGTGCCTTGTCCCATTCAAGGCCCGCTCTCGCAACGAGCTCGAGCCAATCCCCGAAAGCGGTCTCGTCGGGCGCCTCTGTACTACCTGACCAGATCGTGACTCGAGGGTTCGACATGACGCCTCCATCGCCTGCCCGCGAGCCCTTGATCGAGGAGTAGATCAACACGTCGTTCGTGAAGTCGAGCTTGAAGTTGTCGCTGTCCCAGGAATACGTGTAGCGACGATATCGGTCGTAGGCACGGGTATTTAGAGCACGAACCTCGGAGTCTCCATTGATTTTCTCGGTGATCCGGTCACGAATCTCGAAAGCGGCTGCCTTGTGGTCGGGAAACTCCGGATCATCGATGTAGCTGAAGCCCGGCATGAACCAGCCGCGCATACCCCACCAGTCGCGCGCCTCGGTGGCGCGAGTTCGCACCCAGGCGGCGTACTCCGAAAACACTTGCACCCACTCATGCGAGGGATAGCCGTGCGGATTCAGGAACAGATCGGGCAGCCATTCTCGCCACAGCCGGGGCCGTACTTTGCTCTCCGGGTAGATCGGGTCGTCGTCTCCCGCGCCGCGTGTCACGTCGACACCCAGTGAGCCCAGATAGGCGGCGTGGAGCATGTGGTTGGGCGTGATGCGGGCGAGGTCGTAGGCGAGCTGGGCGCCGTCGGGATTCGTGATCGGGTGCACGACCACGTTGACCTTGTCGAGGACCCCATCGTAGGCCGGGTCAGTGAGCAGTAGCTCCGCGAGCCTCAGCAGATGGCTGGTGGAGGAGACCTCGTTGGCGTGCTGGCGTCCGGAGTAGATGACCGTGGGCTTCAGTGTCGTGGCCTTCGCCTGCGACCAGTGGGACCCTTGCAAGGGCGCCATCAGGTCCATTGCCCAAATGTCCCGACCCAGATAGCTCTCCCCGGCCTTGTAGACGGTGGCCTGCGGGAAGGTCGACATCATCGCGAGAATGTCGCGTGCCTCGGGTGGGGGTATGGGGGTTTCCCATTGCACGGGCACAGCGCTAGCAGGCAGGTAATCGGGAGGAATGAACGCGCTGACCGTGGGAAAAGGCGCGGGCGAGCCATTCGCAGGCAGAGCAGCGATAAGCTGTGTTTCCGGATCGATCTCGAGGGACCAGTCGGCTGCTACTTGCAGGGTGCCGAGGTCGTGATAGGCGAGGGCTCCTTCGTAGAGACCCTTCTCGCGCAGGTTGGCGATGTTGTCGATGATGCCCTGTATCTGTTCGGCCGATGAGATATTGCGATCGACGTAGGAGGCGCTTCTACGGCGGACGAACTCATCGCGCCGGTCGAGCTCGAAATCGACGTGGACGTGAAAGTCGAGCTGCTCGATGCCGTCGACACCGGCACGGACACGTGCTGCCAGCGGGCGGGGTTTATCGAGCTCGAGAGGGAGGATGTCGCGGCGCTCGCGCTGCTGCCATCCATCACGAGGCTTGTAGTCGACGATTACCGCGGGTCGGTTGGCGTCGAATCCAGTGAAGGTGATGTGTGCCGATCCGGCCGCGCCATCGCTCTTGGGCCGCACCACTGGAATCACCCTTCCGGGGTAGCTCAGCGGGGAGCCGGTGGCGAGGCGGCCCATGACGTCGAAGAAGTGTAGGACGCCAAAGTAGATCTCCTCGTGCAGGGCCTCCATCGACGCAACCTGTTCCTCGTCGATACCCAGCTTGTAGTCGGGCTCGCTGAGGGAGACCTCGACGCGCAAGGTGCCGAAGTGGGGAGCATCGGCAGCGCGCGGCTTGCCCTCGCTCGCGAGCATGACCTGTTCGTACATGCGCATCAGGGTGTCCGACTGGAAATGGTCCCAGAACCTCTCGAGATCCGTGACGATGCGCTCGTCGAGGACCTCAGCCTCGTTCACCCAGGCGCTGATCCAGCCGGTCGTAACGCGCGCCATTTCATAGTCGGGAAAGCGGTCGAAGTAGGGCCTCAGCACCAGGCGCGGCTCGAAGGTCTGACGGAGAATCTCGCTGCCATCCGCTGCCTTGGCAATGGCTTCGTAGGCGGGCGCATTGGGCGGCATCTTTTCGAAGCTGATCTGCTCGAGGTCGAGATCGAGATCACGTGCCAGAACTTCGTCGATGGGAAAGACCTCCAAGAGCCAGCGAGTCGGCGTATACATGGCTTGCTGAGGCCAACCCTCGGGCGCGCCGATTTCAGCGAAGCGGATGATCAGGCTGTCGACAGCCTTCCCCGCGAGTGCGGGGCGCACCTGGTCGTAGAGCCAGCTATATCCCTGTTTGTAGGCTGAAAGCACGCGAACGGAGCTGGTATCGGCATTCGCTCCGGCGGCAACCAGCTCGGACAAAGCCTGTTTCTCGATTGCGGCTCTGATCTCCGGCGGCTCGCTGAGACCGGCATGCACTCGTGCGGCACGGCCACGCTGCACCGCGGGCAGCACCTGGGCCCGGAACCGCTGCCAGAACTCGTCGACTTCAGAGGCGACTTCGATCTCCTCGTCGATGATGACGCGGGCATCCTGAACGTCGATGTTTTCCACGACCACCTCGAGTGCATCCGCTCGCAATCGGCCGTCGAGGCGCTGTCGTATGAAATCTGCGAGAGCAGGTTCCGCCTTCTCCACGTGGACGCTCACGCGGGCGCTCTCGAGGTCGATGTCTGCCAGCTTATCCACGACATCGTCGAGCTTGTAGAGAGCCGTTGCGGCCTGCCCGACCGGAGATCTGCTCGACAGGGCCAGCCACAGATCCGTGCTGACCTCTTCCAGGGTCGTGCGGTCCTTGCCTCGTTCCCAGATGTGGGGGAGACGCTCGGCCAGTTGCTGCAGGGCTCGATCCTCACCCGCAGGATCAGCGCCGACGATGACCAGGGCTCGACCGTCACCGAAGGCTTCGGGCACGACCTGCAGAAGTCCCTCGCCGGGTTGGAGATCGGGGAGGCGGAGTGTTTCCTCCTCGAGGAGGGCGCCGACAGCAGGATGATCCCTTCCCACAAGCACCAAGGTCGGCTGTTTCGAGGGGTCCCCGAGATCGTCGGCGGGGATGGCGATGGGGATCGTCACGCCGGTGGACTCCAACCCGAGGCGTGCTGCCACATCGGTGAGCCGGCGGGAGGTTCCCGCTGCGGGACTCAACACCACGTCCACTCGATCGGGAATCAGGTTGCTGTCGGAGTCGCCCAGCAGGCCGGCGTTGCCATACAGATTCGCCAGGTCGAGATCGCTTTTGGATTCTGGTCCGGGGCGGCGACCCGCCTCCGCGCGATCGTCCTCTGTGATTTCCTCCACGTCAGGTCCGGAGATCTCCACGACACGTTCCTGCCCATCCGTGGCGCGCAGCGTGACCTGCATCGTACGAAGTCCCGAGTGCAAAAGTCCCGCAGGTACTTCCTCCTCTTCCTTTTCCTCTTCCGGGGCGCCAGCTTCCTTCTCTTGTGCCGCGCCCAGTTCCCGTTCTTCTCGAGCAGCCTCTTCCAAGGCAAGGGCAGCGGCCTCGAGTGTGCCCGCCACAACGGTGACGTCGATCTCGAGCCGTTGCAGTGCGGATCCATTCGCAGCGACGACGAGACGCGGTACGCGCACGGTCAGGGTCTCGACATCTGCTGAGGAGAGGATTGTCGCGACTGCGTCGCAGAGGTCAGCCAGGGTAGGGCCGTCGAGGTCCCAGACATGTGGTAGGCGACCGGCAAGAACGGCAGCAGCGGCCCGCGTGCCGGCTGGGGTGTCGGATACCACGAGGAGAATCTCGCTGCCAGGCTCACCGTGCAGCGCGATCACTCCGTCACCCGATTCGGTGTGGAGGAAAAGATCCTCCGAGTCGATCCGGACCCTTGTGAGCGCGGCGTTGCCGACGACGACTGAAGTGAGGCCAGATGTCGGATCGCCCGCCAGTGGAAGATCCATCGACGAGGTCTCGAAGCCCAGGCGGGCCGCGATATCCGCGGCGGCGGCAATCTCGGCCGGGTCGCTCCCGTCGGCGAGCACGAGGCGTGCCGAGACGAAATCTATGTGGGTGTCGCCGTTACGATCCTCGAGGAGCAAGCCTGCCTCGAAGACACTTTCCAGTCCTGCCGGTGAGGAGCCTGCCGCCTGGGGTGTCGCGCCGACTTGGTCCCGACCATGCCAGGAGATGGCGACGATCAAGATGACGAGCAGGAGGGGAGTGAACCGATTGCGGGGAGGAGTCATTGCCGATCTCGTTGGCTCGATGGACGGGTGCGGGTGCGCAGTATCTGTACCATACCAAGCGGGCCGTGGTGAAAGTGTGATGAGAAATGCGGGCCAGGCTGTCCGTTCCGCTGCACACTAGACAGTGCAGATCGTGGGGGACGGCGTCCGGCAAGAGGCGGGGCGAGCGGCGGCCTGGTTTTACACAGGGTTATCCACACGTTCAGTGGACTATGGTTTCACCGGGTGCTCTGTCGACGTCCGCCGTTGCTGCCGGGGGATCCACGCTGGGGAGACTCTCAATGCCCGCTGTGAGGATGTGCCGCACGACAACCGCGTTGGGTGGCGGCACCTCGTACGATCGCAGCTCAGGGATGGCGACCCAGCGCACCTCGCGGTGAACATGGGGTTGCGGGGTTCCTTCAATCGACGCAGCGTAGAAGCGGATCCAGACCCTCTTTTCCGGGTAGGTGTGTCGCACCTCGTAGATTTTCGGACCGATGCGTGAATGTACACCAAGCTCTTCTCGCAGCTCCCGGGAGAGGGCTCCAGTGGGACCCTCGCCAGGATCTACCTTGCCGCCGGGAAACTCCCAAAGCAGAGGCAGGTGCGGACCGTCCTGTCGCTGACATAAGAGCAGGCGCTGTTGGTCAACGATGACAGCCGCGACAACAACAATGAGCTCACTGTCGGGGGGTTGATCGCTCATCGTGGGTCGGGCCGCGTTGGGGAGTGGACTGACGAGAAGATCTCAGTCATCTGTCTGGGTGCCGAGCCGAATGCGGATTCCTTCGAGTCGATCGAAGACCTGCTCGAGCTTCGCCGCATGTGCCTGTGCTCCCTGCAGGTACAACTCGGCCTCTTGTGGTCTTTGGCTTCCACCCGTCACGAGATCGAGATTTTCCCTGATGACTCGCACGCCGTTCGATCCATCCGTCCGAACATCCTCGAGTAATCGTGCCGCCGCTCGAGCCCGCTGCTTCTCGGCCTCGAGCGTATGCAGGCACACAACCCAGTGAGACCTGAAATGAAGGGCGGCCACCGCCGCGAAGATCATCAAGCCGATGCCGAGTCGGCCCCAGGGAAGGGGAATCCATCCATCCAGGACGGCGGCCAGGCGCGAGCCCAAGCCGAGTGCGGGCACAGTGACGGCAGCGACCAGGCCGATCCAAAGCCAGCGATATTCACGGAGATTCATCAACGGAAGTCCTACTCCCTTCTCCTACGCCCTAGTGGCATGCCAGAATCAGGCCTCGCGTTCTTCTTCGACGGGCCGCTTTGACCCGCCGCATCGAGTTGTTGCGGATTACGGCAGACTCCAGAGGAATGGCGATCGTTTCGGTGTGCATTATAGTGGCAGGGTCGAAGCTGCTGCTCCCCCTCGGATTGAAGCCATCCCGCCTCAGGAGAGTCTCGATGTCGAGCAAGTACCTGGATGATGACCGTCAGGCCCGGCAGGCTAGCTACGAATATGATTTCGATGACAGCATGGCCGGTCGTCTGGTCCTGGTAGCGGGAGGCACCGGCGGGCTGGGCTCTGCCGCAGCCGCCTGCTTGATCGACGCGGGCGCGGATGTGGTTCTGGGCTACAGCGCCGACGAGCAGAGGGCGCAGATCGTCAAGCAGGCTCTGGAGGCCCGCTATCGCCGGCGCGTCGAGATCGTCGGGGGCAACATCACGACCGACGAGGGTAGACGGACGCTGATGGACAAGGTGGCGGGGGACAACTTCTATGGTGCCGTTATTTGTGTCGGTGACCCAGCCCGCATACCCGCTGAATCCCTCGATATGCAGCGTGCACAGGAAGCGATTGCGGTGAACTACAGCGGGCCGATCCTGTTGGCCCGAGATTGTGTACAGGAGTTGTCGGGACGGCAAATCCCAGGCTCTGTGGTCATGCTCTCATCAATGCAGGGGGTCGAGCCCTTTCCCGGTAGTCTGGCCTATTCGGGCCCCAAGGCCGCCCTCGTTCATGGGGCACGCATCTTGGCGCAGGAATACGGCGGCTCTTCGGGTGTGCGCGTCAATGTCGTTGCGCCTGGAGTCACGGATACCGGCATGGCGCTGGCCTCAATCCAGAGCGGCAAGTACGACCGTTTCATAGATGATGGCGTGATCCCGCGCTTCGGTTATCCGGAAGATGTGGCGCGGGCGGTGGCCTTCTTCATGGCGCCCGACAACTACGTCACCGGGCAGGTTCTCGTGGTCGACGGAGGGTTGACCCTGAGGCGGGGGACCCGGTAGCTCGCATGACGATCGAGGTGTTCCTGTTTGCGCGACTGCGCGAAGTCTGCGGGCAGCAGCAGATGGGAATCGAGCTTGCCGAGGGCGCGACCGTCGCCGATTGCTTCGTCCATCTCGCCGAGCGCTTCCCCGAGCTGAATGGGTTGCGCGAAAGCGTTGTCGTGGCGATCAACGAGGAGTACGCGGCGTGGACCGACCGACCGGCTGATGGCGACACAGTTGCGTTCATCCCGCCGGTGAGCGGCGGGTAAGCCCGGGATTAAGGAGCTCCGAATGAGTGAGAAGCTGATTTCGGTGCGCGAGGAGCCGATCTCGGCCCAAGCGCTCCAGGAGTTGGTCAGGCGGGACGCGGCAGGGGCCATCGTGACATTCGAAGGCACGGTGCGGGACCATAGCGGTGAGCGGGCGACCGAATACCTCGAGTACGAAGCCTACGACGCGATGGTCGTGAAGGTGCTGCGGGAGATCGCCGCTACCGCGAAGGAGAGATGGCCGCTATTAGAGGTGGCCGTTCACCATCGCACCGGTCGACTCGGAGTTGGTGAGGTGTCGGTCGCCATAGCCGTCTCCGCCGAACATCGCGGCGCTGCCTTCGAAGGGTGTCGCTTCATCATCGACGAGCTGAAGGCCGCAGCACCGATCTGGAAGAGGGAGGTCGGGCCGGATGGCTCAGAGTGGGTGAGTGGCCCCGCCCCGGGCCCCGATTCTCGTCGCGAAGACTCCTGAAACGGTACGTCGCTGACGAGGCGTCACGAGCCTCTCAGCATGGTAGAATCGGCGGCCATGTCATCGCAGAGATTCAGCAGAAAAGACCTCAAGCACGACGAGTTCGTCACCACAACGAGTCATATCACCCGCTGGTTGATGGAACGACGCCGGCGCATCGGCTGGGGCTTGCTCGCAGTCGTGGTGTTGATCTCGATCGTCGCCATGGTGCAGGTCTACCAGCAGCGTCAGGAGACCAGCGCGTCCTCCCTCCTGGCGGTGGCCATGGAGGTTTACCAGACCCCGCTTGCCGAAGAGCCTGCCCCGCCTCCCGATACGCAGCCCGCTGCCACGGATGATGGGGGCGAGGTCGCAGCGGAACCCGCAACAGGGGAAACTGAGGCAGCGCCGGGTACGACCACCATCACCGTGCCCGCTGACGAGCACTCTGCGGTAGCGCACAACCATTTCACCACAGAGGCAGCCAGGTATGAGGCGGCGCGCGAGGAGTTCGCTCCTATCGTGCGACGCTACGGGAACACGCCCTCGGGACGAGTAGCTTCCTTTTACCTCGGAATCTGTGAGAGCTCCCTGGGGAACGGAGAAGCCGCTGCTGTAGCCCTACAACAGGCCGCCGGGGCTTCCCAGGAAATCATTGCAGCGGTAGCGTTGTATCGACTCGGCCAGCTCCAGGTTGCGGAGGGCCAGCTGGACGAGGCGATTGCCAGCTTTGATCTTCTGCTGGCGCGGAACTCCGCTGCTTTCCCCGACGACGAGGCCCTCATGAGCAAGGCGAGGGCCCAGGAAGCCGCCGGGGACCGGCGCGGCGCCATGATCTCTTACCAGCGCGTCGTCGATGATCATCCGGATTCCTTCTCTGCCGCTGACGCTCGCACCCGCGTCGAGGAGCTCGCCGTCGAGATCGGTCTCGACCCCGACGTCGAACGTTCCTGATGTCTACGGAGCGACGCGGGCGGTCCTTCGACCGCATCGCGGTCGTCGTTTGCGACGGCGTTGGTTGTGGCGATGCCCCTGACGCGGAGGCTTTCGGCGACACGGGAAGCAATACGCTGGCGCACGTCATCGCGGCGGCAAACCCTCATCTTCCGACCTTGGCGAGTCTTGGCCTTGATCGTATCGAAGGGGTTCCTGCGCTGGGCGCAGATTCCGCTGCGCGCGGCGCCTACGGCCGCATGGTCGAACGGTCCGCCGCAAAAGACACGATGTCGGGGCACTGGGAGCTGATGGGGCTCATCTCCACATGCGGCTTTCCCACCTACCCGAACGGATTTCCCGAAGAGCTCATCGAGAAATTCGAGACAGCGATCGGGCGGCCATCCCTCGGAAACCGAGCGGCATCGGGCACAGAAATCATCGAGGAGCTCGGCGCAGAGCACATGGTCACGGGGGCGCCAATTGTGTACACCTCGGCCGATAGCGTCTTCCAGGTTGCCGCTCATGAAGAGGTCATCCCGGTTTCCGAGCTCTACCAGATCTGTGAGACGGCTCGGCGGATGCTGGTCGGTGAGCACGGCGTCGGCAGGGTGATCGCGCGCCCATTCGTCGGCGCGGCGCCGGGGAGCTTCGCACGAACTTCACGGCGCCACGACTATGCCATGCCACCGCCTGGCCCCACAGCTCTCGACGAGATGGTCGCGGCGGGACTATCAACCTACGGGATTGGCAAGATCCGCGACATCTTTGCCGGGACGGGCCTGACGGGTTGGCAGCAGACTGTCGACAACGCCGAGGGCGTCGAGATCACCTGCATGGCGATACGCGAGGGCAGGGGAGAGTTGATTCTGACCAACCTCGTCGAGTTCGACAGCGTGTATGGACATCGCAACGACCCCATCGGATACGCTGCCGCTCTCGAGGACTTCGATCGAAGGTTGCCCGCGCTGCTCGCTGCGCTCGGTCCCCGCGATTGCCTCGTGATCACGGCTGACCATGGATGCGATCCGACATTTCCGGGCACCGATCACACGCGCGAATGTGTGCCGCTGCTAGTGGCGGGGGAAGGCGTGAGAGCGGGAGCACTGGGCACGCGAGAGAGCTTTGCCGACCTGGCGAGCACGATCCTGGAGAACTTCGACCTCGAGCAGCTGGGCCCGGGCCGGTCCTTTCTCGACCAGATTTCCGCCTGAGCGCGGGCCCATCCTCATCCGCGGCAGGAGGGCAACTAGCCTTCCTTGTTGCGTTCGAGTTGTGCCTGAACGACGTCGATCTGCTGCTTCAGGTCACGGGTTCGTCGTGCCAATGACCCGAGATAGAAGAAGACGACTCCCCAGGCGAGCGCCAACCCGCTGAACAGATACCAGAAATTATCCATCACAGATTCTCCCCGTGAGAAAAGTCGAGCGACCGGCGCATGGCCATAAGTCGGCGCGACAAGCGTTCGACGCGAAGCCGGTAGCGGAAAAGCACCGCGAACAGCAGCAATGCGGCGACCAGTCCGAGTGCCACGGTGGCCAGCATGCTCCCCGGCAGATTTGCCCCCAACCCTTCCTCGGTCATGATGACCGGCTGCGGGTGCAGGGTGCGCCACCACATCACCGAGAAGTGGATGATCGGCAGATCCAAGAAGCCGAAAATGCCGAGGACTGCACAGAAACGTGCCACCTGCTCCGGAGGGCCACCGTAGGCACGAAGCATGAGGTAGGCGATGAAGATCAACCAAAGGATGAAGGTGCTGGTCAATCGTGCGTCCCAGGTCCACCAGGTTCCCCATACCGGCCGTGCCCATAGCGGTCCCGTGATCATGACCACGGTACCGAACAAGGTACCCACCTCCGCGGCGGCGGCCCCGACCTCGTCCCATCGCTCATCGCGTTTCTGCAGGTAGAGGATGCTGGCAAAGAAAATCAACGTTACCGCGACATACATCGTTAGCGCGGCGGGCACGTGGATGTAGAACATGCGCTGAATGTTCCCCTGGAACGAATCGGTCGGCGCATACAGGAGCGCTGCATAAAGGGACACGACCATCGCAACGGCGGCAAGCGCAATGAGCGCCGGCGCCGGCACGATGCTCACAGCGCGATCAACTCGCGCCGTGCCAGGGGGTTGTGGTTCGAGATTCGCGTCGGGAGGAGACAAAGATGTCACGGTGCTTACTCCTCGAGAATGGTGGGGAAGGTCATGTACCCCACGGCGAGAAAGATCACATCGAATGCGATCAACAATTGTATCCAAGATCCGACAGATGCGAGGGTTGCGCCGCCGAGAACCGCGCCAGTGCATTTGACGGCAGCCATCAACAACGGTACGGCAATGGGGATCAGCAGCATCGGCAGCATCATCTCGCGGGTCCGGGTCCTCACGGCCATCGCGGCGAACGTCGTGCCGAGTGCAGCAAGTCCTGCAGTGCCCAGAACGATCACCAGGATGAGCGCAAGCAGGCCACCCTGCAGCGCGATATTGAAAAAGAGGATGAACACGGCCAGCGTCACGATTTCGGTGAGGCTGAGAATCACCAGCAAGCTTAGCCACTTGGCGAGATAGAGCGTCGTTCTGTCGATGGGGCACAACATGAGGCCCTCGATACCGCCGTCCTCGCGCTCTGTGAGAAAAAGGCGATTCATGCCCAAGATGCCCGCGAACAGGAACGTCGTCCAGAGAATGCCCGGGCCCGCCGCCATGCGATCAGCGACGGTCTCGAAGCCGAAATTGAAGACCATGAGCACGAGGACGGAGAAGAACACCGTCGAGCTGAGAATCTCCTTGCTGGTCCACTCGGATAGCAGGTCCTTCTGCACCAAGACGAAAATCTTGCGCCACATGCTCAGACCCGCCCTTTCTGGGTAGCCGTGCGATACAAGCTCGCCAGATCGGCCCCCGAGAATTCGTCGCGTCGAGCCTGGTAGACAAGCCTTCCCGACGCCAAAATCGCGATTTGGTCGGCCATCTCCGCACCGCGGTTCAGGTCATGACTCGTGAGCAAGACAGTGCGGGACGAATCGTGGAGCTGGTGGAGCAGGCCTACGAGCTGGTCCGCGGCATCAGGGTCGAGCCCGGTGAATGGCTCATCGAACAGCAGGAGGTCGGGGTCGTGGATCAAGGCCCTGGCGATCGCACAGCGCTGCTCGAGACCGCGGGAGAACGTCCCCACCGCGTCGTGCATCCGGTGGGTCAAGCCAACTCTCTCGAGAATCTCTTCTACGCTGCGATGAGGGTCGGCGAGGTCGAACATGCGGGCGTAAAACAACAGGTTCTGGGAGGCGGTCAGGGCGCCGTATAGAAAGCTCTTGTGGGACACGACGCCGATACGGCGTCGCAGATCACTGCCGCTTTCCGACAGAACCTGTCCGAAGAGACGGATCTCGCCCGAGTTGGGGCGCGCCAATGTGGCGAAGATTCGTACGAGAGTCGTCTTGCCGGCTCCATTAGGGCCGAAGAGCGTCAGGAACTCTCCCTGGGGCAGCGTGAAGTCGACGCCATTGAGGGCCACCGCGTGGCCGAAGTGTTTGCGTACCTGGCGCGCTTCAATGGCCGGAGCAGCTTGTGTGCTCACAAGTGCCTACCTCTTAGATCGGCCGCGTGCGGCTTCGCGGTCGCCCTGCTTGCCCGCGCCGCTGGACGGGTCGGGTTCTGCAAGGCCGCTGACCTCATCGAGGGCAGCGAGTTGCTCGAGCGCGGCGCCACGCTGGTGGAGGTACTCGGAACTGTCAATCTGACCGGTGCCGCTCGCAATGTCGAGGTGGGCGATGTGCTCGATGACCTGCTGTCGCTCGAGTGCCAAATCCTGGCGCCGCCGACCGCCGTAGATCGACACGGCTATGGCTACCACGAGAGCGAAGCTGAAGCTGATCAGCGCCAACGACTTGGACGAGAGAGGAGCGGGGGTGGGCCCAATACGAAAGCTCACGGTTGCGCCCGCCGGCAGCGAGTCGGCACTCCATTGCGCGAATACCCCCTGCGCGCCCAGCTCCATGGGCTGCTGCCGGACCAGCTGCGGCGCCTCGACCTGGACTGCCGCTCCCGCGGGTCCGCCGACGAGAAGGCTGACACGTTGAGTCGGGTAGGGGAGCGTATACGAAACGTCCACACCTTCGGGACCAGCGACAACCTCGTAGCTGATGCCGATCTGCTGAATTCCAGGGGCGACCGGCTCGAGGTGGAGCAGGCGAGTCGGCTCGAACACCAGCGCGGCCGGATTCAGCCCGCCTTGCGGCGGGGGAAGAGCGTTGATCTGCACGGCATGGACAGGTACCGGGATCACCAAGCCCGCGGCCCCTCGCCCCTCGACCTCTGGGCCTGCCTGGTACGGGGTGTCGCTCGTGTTGACCACCGACATCACTTGCGCGACCTCGTAGAGTCCCGGCTCGACGACGCGGAAGATCAGGTGGAACACCTCGACTTCGAGCGGTTGCGCCGAAGCTGAGGCAGTTTCCGTCGCCTGATCCTGAGCGGCGGAGGAGAGAGGAAAGGCGAGGCCCGCGGCCAGCAGAACGCCCGCGAGCATGAATGCGACCCGTGGACAAGGAAGTCCCAGTTGACGTGTGCTGGACCTCATTGGCTCGCCCTCAGGTGAGTTCCACAACCCGCACAGAAGCGATCCTCCGGTCCTGCCGGCCGGCCACATTGCGTACAAAACAGCGCAGTGCCCTGAGCTGCCGGCGCTGTCGCCGAAGTTGGTGCTGCCGCTGCGGGGGGCGCCACCGCCGGTTTCGATCGCTCGATGCTCACCCGAACCGCGGCGATTTCCTGCTCGATGGAATCGGACCCGGTCGGGGGATCGCTGATCCGTTCTTCGATCTGACGGACAATACCGACGGCCGTTGCCTTCAAGCGTTCGATTTCGATTTGATAATCAGCTTCCGAGAGTTTGTCGGTGTGGAAGTCGAAGCCGAGCTCGCGAATTGCCGCATAGGTCGACTCCTTGCGTTCCTCGAGGTTAGCGAGCTCCGACGCGGGGCCGCCGGAAGCCCCCAAGACCTGGGGTGCGGGTCTCCAGATCGGGTAGCCGATGGCCGCCAACACCGCACCGCCAACGATCAATCCGAGTAGTACCTCCATATTATTCGTCCTCGGAATCGGTCTTGTGACCGACGATATCGTCGAGCTCGCGCTCGACGATATCGAGGTAGCGCCGATCTTCAGCCGATGAGAACACGGGCTGGGCGCCTCGGGACCGGTCCTGGTCCGTGTCCAAATCCAGCTCGCCATGGACGGCTTCCACTACGAGCTCAGACTGTTGCCGTTGCCAGCGAGACAGGACGGCAGCCACAGCGACGCCTCCGACCAGAAGAAAGACCATGGGCGCCAGCCAGGCAACCAAGTCGAATCCTGACGTGTCGGGCTTGATTCGGACCGCCGGGCCGTACTTGGCGATGAAGGTAGCCATGATCTGCTCATCGTCGAGCCCGGAATCCACGGCTTCATGCAGGTCGCCGAGCATCTGATCGGCAAAGCCGCAGCCACAGGTCAGGATGGGGCGGTACGGGCACGTGCCACAGACACAACCGATCTCCATCCCCATACGCTCATACGGCCCCAGGTTGGCGGGGGCGCGAGCCATCCACAGAGACAAGGGTAGCGCCAGCAAGAGCGCGGCGAGACCCGCCACGGCAAAGATCGCCGCTCGTCCCGTGACGTTTTGGATCAGATGTTCGGAAGATGCCATTCTGCGTGGCTCTCGATCAGTAGTTCTGGATGCCGGTGTTGCTACGCCGGCGGTCGGGAATCATGCAGATGATCGTGCCGAAGAGCAGGACCCAACCGCCGATCCAGATCCACCCGACCAGAGGGTTCAGATAGGCCTTGAAGGTGGCAGTTTGATTCTGCGCGTCCCAGCCGGCCAGCACCATGTACAGATCGTGCTGCAGGCTGCTCCAAATCGCTACCTCTGTGGTCGGATTCTCGTCGTTCGGGGGTGGGTGGAAGTGCTTCTGAGGTAGCATTCGGAACTGCGGCTCGCCGTTGCGGAAGGCGACGAGGGACGCCGAGACGACGTCGATGCCGCTCGCCTGAAAGCTGTTCAGTCCCGAATACTGAACCGTGTAGGTGCCGATATCGAAAGTTCCGCCCGGGCTCAGCGTGGCTTCGGCCTCTTGCTGGAAGACGCTCGAGCCCGCGATTCCAACAGCCATGAACACCACTCCCAGGTGAATCACGTAGCCGCCATATCGGCGCTTGTTGCGCCAGACGAGCCGATAGAACGCCTCGTACCAGGATTCCGCGGTAGAGGCCATGCGAGCCCTGGTGCCCCGCCAAAACTCCTGTGCAATCGTGCCGATGACGAAAGCGGACAGGGCGAAGGCCAAGATCGCGTATAGGTTGGTGATACGGAAAGCCAGCATCACCACCACCGTGGTGGCGCCGGCGATCGCCGGGAACGTGAAGGCTCGCCGCAGACTCGGCCACGAGGCGCGCCGCCATGCGATCAAGGGGCCGACGCCAGTGAGCAGTAGCAACAGCAGAAAGATCGGAACGGTGACCCGGTTGAAGAAGGGCGGGCCGACGGTGATCTTCACACCACGAACCGCTTCGGTGATGACCGGGAACATGGTGCCCCAGAGCACCGCGAAGCAGGCAACCACCAGAACCAGGTTGTTGAATAGAAACGAGGACTCTCGTGACAACAGCGACTCGAGGTGGTGCTTGCTACGGAGTTGCGGCAGGCGCCAGGCAACCAGGCCGAAGCTGACGGCGAGCGTGATCGCCAAGTAGGTGGCGAACATCGGCCCGAGGTTGGACACCGTGAAGGCATGCACGGAGGAGACGATGCCGGAGCGTGTCAGGAAGGTGCCGAAGATGCAGAGGCCGAAGGTGGCGATGATCAACATCATGTTCCACACCCGCAGCATCTGCTTCTTCTCCTCGATCATCACCGAATGAAGATAGGCGGTGGCAACGAGCCAGGGCATCAGAGAGGCGTTCTCGACCGGGTCCCATCCCCAGTAGCCGCCCCAACCGAGCTCGACGTAGGCCCACTGGGCTCCCAGCGTGACCCCGGCCGACAGGAAGAACCAGGAGAGAATGGTCCAGCGCCGCGTGCTGTGCAGCCAGCTCGTATCTAGCTGACCGCTGGCCAGGGCCCCGATGGCGAAGGCGAAGGGAATGGTGAAGCCGACAAATCCGAGATAGAGGGTCGGAGGGTGAATTGCCATTGCCGGGTTCTGCAGCAATGGATTGAGGCCGCGGCCGTCGATTGGAGTGAACTGCAGCACCTCGAAGGGATTGGCGGCAAAAATCTGGACGGCAACGAAGAAACCTGTCGTTGCCATGCAGACCGCGTAGACATAAGGCATCAGCGCGGCATGCCGGTTGCGGTTCTGCCACGTCGCGATGGCAGCGAAGACACAGAGCAAGAATGTCCACAGCAGCAGTGAGCCGGCCATACCCCCCCACATGGCGGCCACCTTGTAGAGGATCGGCATGCCTGATCGTGAGTTCTCAGCGACGTAGCGAACACGGAACTGGTCGGTGAGAAGAAGGTAAAGGAGGCTCGCCGACGAAAGGACGATCAAGGCAGAGGTGGCGTACAGGCCGTTGCGGGCGCTCTGAACGAGGGCGGGCGCCTGGCGTCGTGCGCCCAGGAGCGCGACGGCCGTGGCGTAGGTAGCTGTAGCAAACGCCACAATCAGACAAATGTGACCAAACTGAATCATTTAGAGCTAGCCTCTGGGAACATTCAGAACGCGGCGGAGCCGAGTTGAACGCGAACCTAGCGACGCTGCGCGGGGGCCCCTTCGCCAGACTCCCGGTATTGGGCGTAGTCGGTTTCGGCCGCGTACTTGGAGGGACATTTGGCCATCAGGAAGGTAGCTTGCAGCACGCCATCCGAGTCGATCTCGCCCTCGACCACTGCTTCGGAGCCGTCCTGGAAGGTGTCAGGGGCAATGCCGCGATAGACCACCGACATCTCGGCGCCGCCTTCTTCGATCACGAACCGGTGGACGAGGTTGGTGCCATCTCTTTCGATCGACCCGGCGACGACGTGGCCCGCGACGCGCAAAGGCATGCCCTGGAGGGCAGGTTTCTGCTCCTGCACCTCGCTCACGGTGTAGTAATAGACCATCGTGTCGCGCATACCGGTCACAACGACGTATGCCACTGCAGCCAGAATCACGCACACCGCAATGGCCACCTGTCGGCGACGAATACCCATAATCAGCAGCCCTCCGTGCCGCGTTCTTTCATGTTGCATGTAATCGTAGCACCAGGTCCCAATAGGTGCTAGGAGCGGTCGCGGGCGTGAGGTGGGCTATCCCACCGATTGGGCAAACGCTACTCACTCAGTCGTCGGGTGCCTGTTTGATGCACAGGGCAAGTCCTGAAAGCACCTCCCAGCGTGATCAAATGCGCAGCACCACGCGGCCGGTGATCTGCCGGTCGAACAGCATGCTGTGGGCGTGCGCGACGTCATCGAGGGACATGACCTCGGAGATCACCGGACGCACCTTGCCGGCCGTGATGAGGCGAAAGGCCTCGGTGAGCTCCGCAGTGGTGGTGGCAAATGAGCCGATGAACTCGAGCTCTTTCAGGATCATCAGCCCGGGCAGGAAGGAGACCGACCGCGTCTCGAGGCTGCCAACCATGACCAGTCGTCCGCCGGGCGCCAAGCTCCGAACCGCCGCATCGAAGGTGAGTGCCCCTGTGATCTCGATAGCAACGTCGACACCGCGATCGCCAGTCAGTCGTTTGACCGCGGGGGAGAAGTCCAGGTCCGGCGAGACGACGACCTCGTCGGCACCGGCATCATAAAGGCCATGCTCTTTCTGGGGCGAGGATGTCGCGGCGATGACGCGGGCTCCGGCCAGCTTGCAGACCTGAATCGTGTGGAGGCCCACACCACCCGATGCGCCTGTAATCAGAACACTTTCTCCGGACTGTAGCTTGCCGCGATTCACCACGTGAATCGCCGTGCCGATCGTGCAGGCGGCAATCGACGCCTCCTCGAGCGGTAGCTCAGCGGGAACCTGGGACAAGGCGTGCTCTTTGGCGATCACGAATTCGGCGTACCCTCCCGGGATCTCTTCACCAAAGAACGCCCCATCCTTGCACAGGGTGGGCCTGCCGCTGTCGCACAGGTAGCAATCGCTACAGTGCACTCGCTGCACCGTTGCGACGTGATCTCCCGTGCTGAAGCGCTCCGACCCCGGCCCAATGCCGATGACCTCGCCGGCGATCTCGTGACCGAGAATGGCCGGCAGCGTGGTACGAGGAAGATCTCCGCGGCGGTTGATGATGTCGTGGTAGCAGACTCCGACAGCACCCACGCGCAAGAGAACCTCTCGTTCACCCAGATCCTCGACTCTGGGCGTAGGCACCTCGGTCACAACAAGGTTTTCGGGTCCCCCGAAATCCTTCAAAACGACTGCTTTCATGAGTGCTGCCCTCCCTTGT
>SDBT01006418.1_pt1 | contig 19513 bp, 46 predicted proteins | sample 2277101 | NCBI WGS metagenome assembly SDBT01 (sample SAMN10404973, study PRJNA504765) | marine sediment metagenome | isolation source: marine sediment core GS10_PC15, 103 cmbsf | place: Arctic Ocean: Southern Knipovich Ridge | collected 2010 | reverse complement strand
AAAATCAAGCTCCTATAGAAAAAGTTATTCCACAACCATCGATATGGAGATAAAATGAGAACCAAAGATAGAATATATAAAATTTATAATAAAATTACCAATAGATTATCTCCCGAACACGATGTGGGGATAAAAACTTATGTTAATATTTATTCATTATTTAAAGGATATGCAAGGTCTAGTCAAACATTCGAAACATATAATCAATTAACTAAATATTATGATAATTATTTTAAAAAACTAAATAGAAAAACAATGTATATTAAGTCAAAATATAGGATAAGTAAAACATATAAAAGTAAAGCAAAAAGAGCAGTTTTTGATATAGTGGCTATAGCTACTACACCTATAATATTATCAGTAGAAGCTTTTAAAAGAACTAGTAATAGAACTATAGCATATTATTTATTACATGAAATAGGTCATATAGTATTAAAAACTGTGAACGAACGAAAATGTGATTTATATGCTAGACGTTGGACAAAACAACTTATTAAAGAGAAGGTAATAAAATGAGAACAATTATCTTTATTTTAAAAATATTATATTTGATTTATAAAGCATGGAAAAAGAATCGTAATTTACGTCTTTGTCAATTAATAGCTAATTGTTTTGAAGGTGTTTGTGTGAATTATCACAAAGAAGATGACGAACTTGAACGGAAAATAAAGGAAGTATATAATGTTTAGCTTTCCTAAGCACCTTTTAATCGTGGACGTGGAAACTACGGGCACTGACCCTGAAACTTCTTCTATTATTCAGTTAGGAGCATGTATTCTTAATAAAAAAGGATATTTAGAACCATATACATTTAATGAATATATAATTCCTTATACACCTGAATGGATAGAAGGAGCAGAGAAAGTGCATCAAATTACTTATAGTCAAATTCAAAAAAAAGGAAAACCATTAAAAGAAGTCCTCGAAAGATTTGAACAATGGGCTTCTGATTATTTACTTGGAGAACTTAAAAAGAAATTTTGGTTGGCTCAATGGAGTGCAGGATTTGATACTTCGATGTTAAAAAGTGCTTATAAAGCAATAGATAAGAATTATCCTTTCCATTATAGAGCGTTTGATGTAGCTTCTATTGTAAGGTTTGAACTTGCCAAACAAGGTAAATTATATCAAGAATGTGGAGAGGATAAGTGTGCTTTAACATTAGGAATTAAAGTAGATAAAAATAAATTACATGATGCTTTATATGATGCACAACTTAGTGGTAAAATGTTAGAGAATTTAATACAAGGGGATAATGATGGACACAAATAAAGAATATATTAAAATGTGTGAACAAGCTCCAAAATTACAACCTCATGATTTGGAATTTGAAAACGGAGATTATATTTTTTATAAAGGAAAATGGGGAATTTATTTTAATGCCTCTTTTTATCTTGAAGGAACTTTTAATGAGGGACTTATTGATTATGAATCAAATCCCTTTAGAATACATACGCAAGACCAGTTGCAGGGGATGGTAAATAATAAACTATATGATTGTATACAGGACTTTTATAATTTCTGCATAGATTATGATAGAAATTTAGAAGGATATAAACTTTATAATGATGTTGAACAATTTACTTCTATGGAACAACTCTGGCTCGCATTTGTGATGAAAGAGAAATATGGTAAAACTTGGAACGGAAAAGAATGGTTGCTTAACAAGGAGAAGAAGATATGAAGCTTAACGATAATCATTGGAATCTTGAAAATTACAAACAAGTTGTGAATAGGAAAGAAGCACAAGAAATATTAAAAGATAGATTTCATATAGTGTCAGGAAGGCTAAGAGAGTTTAAGGTTAAGCATATAGGGGCAGGTATGTATGAGGTTTTTAAGAAACCCCTTAGTCAAAGGAGTTAAATAATGATAAGAATATTTAAAGCAATTGGTAGATTTTTTCAAAAGAATTATATAACACTAAAAAAGAGTTTAAAAATTCTTACTTATTCTATAGTAATAGGATGTATGTTAGGACTTTTTATAGGAAATTTAATATTAATGGAAACTTTATCTGATATAATGTTGTATGCAGAACAACGAATGGAAGTATTTGAAGAATATCGAAATAAAAGAATGAATGAATTAGAAGAATTTGTAATAGATATAACTCAATTATTAATTCAAAATGATTCTAATCAAGTAGAGTTAATAGAAGATATTTTTGATAATATCGAACATTTAAAAGAAAAAACAGTCCTATATATGGATAAATTAAATAAAACTAAAAAATCTATTGATTTAGAAAATGTTGAAGATATAATAAAGGCGAATTTAGCGATGTATAATTTTACAGAAAAATATAATGGTTCAGGAACACATATTAAAATTAATGGTAAAAGTTATATTTTAACTTGTGCACACATAATTAAAAAAGACGATGATGTAATGTGGGCAGATATGTATGATACCAAATTAGTCAAAATAGATAGAGAAAAAGATTTAGCATTATACGAATTTGACTATGAACCTAATATTCCATATTTAGAAATTTCAACAGAAGAACCTAAAGAAGATAGTGAAGTTTTTGTTATTGGGAATCCTGCTACTTTAGAAGATATGATTACTAACGGTATTGTAGCAAATATTGAAAACGGTTATTACGTTCTTACGAATAAAGTATTTTTTGGTAATTCAGGTGGTTGTGTTTTATATAAAGGAAAATTAGTAGGGGTAATTTCCAAAATGACTGCGTATTTTTTCGATGGCAAAATTAAAAGTTACGCTTATGCTTGCGATTTAAAATCTATACAAGAATTTTTAAAAGATGTTGAATAATTAAAACTCCTATAGGGTTTAGTTCTTCATCACAACGAAAGGGAGGCACGGAATGAAGTTTAAGAAAATAGTAATATACATAGTGTTAGCGGTTTTAATAGGAACAGTAACTTTTCAGGGTTCGAATCTTAATACTGTTAAACAAGAATTAAATTTAGTTTATGATAGATTAAAAGAACAAACTCAACTAATAACAAAACAAACTCAATTAATACTAGATATTACAACACTCATTGATGGATTGGCTACACAAGTTAAGACTTTAGCCGATGCAGGGATTTATTTGTTATCGCTTTCAGACCCTAAGCCAGATATAGAAAAAAGTATATCTGCTACTGTGCAAATTAAAGTAAGAAAAAGAGGCGGAGCTGGAGTGGTTATACAAGACGATGGAGAATATTTATATATTTTAACAGCTAAACATATAACAGATTTAAAAGGTAAATTAGAAGTGATAGTTACAAATAACGAAACAAATAAAAGAATCTATGCAGGAATAGTTCCAAAAAAGAATATTTATCCTGATAAATCACTAGATTTGACACTGATAAAACTTCCCCGACCAGAAGGAACATTTACTGTAATATCGTTAGCAGAAGAACAACCAGAAATAGGAGACACTATTTATACAGTAGGGCATCCAGTAGGAACAAAATATAGTGTTAATGTTGGGATTGTTTCTAATTACATTAAACATTCTAAAAAACCCACAACATATATGCTTATTTCTGCTCCTTCTATATTTGGAAATAGTGGAGGAGTAGTTATTAATAATAAAACTGAATTAGTTGGTATTGTATCAGGAGTAAAATGGTTAGGTAAAAATCCAATGGATTTAGCAAATACAATATATATTTATCATATGACATATACTGTTAGGCTCGATGATATTAAAGAGTTATTGGAGACTGTAAAATGAAATATGAAAAACAAATCAAAGAATTAGTAAGTGGTTTAATGACCAAACATCCTACTACAATGAGTTGTATGCTAACTTGTCCAAAATGTGAAGAATACGGGATACTTCAGTGCACCTATTTTGGTAACACGTATGTTTGGGACTGTTTAACAAGAAAGTGTTCATTTAAAACAAATGAAATTCCATCAATAAAATATATGGAAGAATTACTCGAATTAGATAAGAAATTAAAAGATTTAATACTTTTTAAACATATACAAATACTAAAATGAGAAAAAATGAAACGTAAAATAGAGACAGATATACGCCTATTAAGGCATAAAAGTGCCGAAATAGAGCCAAAAGAGGCACAAAGTATCATTAAAGACCTTGAAGACAGTTTAGATTTATCAAAAGGTATGGGGTTGTGTGCCATTCAAATAGGGGTAGAAAAACGAGTTGGAATTATAAGAACTAAAGATGATAAAATAGATTTAATTAATCCTAAGATTATAGAAAAAGAAGGTAAGTTTAGATTTAAAGGAGAAGCATGTTTAAGCTTGCCTGGTCTTTCGATAGATACAACAAGATATTACCAAATAACATGGGAGAATAACGGAAGACAATATGTATCGATTAGCTTAGAAGCATGTGCTATACAACATGAAGTAGACCATATGAATGGAATGTTAATTATAGACCGTAAATGGAGAAAAAGATGAGAGAAATTAAATTTAGAGCTTATAGAAAAAAGACTACGAAAACAAGACCTGAAAAATGGATTTATTCAGATAGGATAGGTTTGGCTCTGTTTTGGAGATTTATTCAAGATGAAGGAGATAATCTGCTTGTTCAGGAATACACAGGATTGAAATCTAAGAACGGAAAAGAAATATATGAAGGAGATATAGCTAAATTTTATTCTTTTATGGAAAATAAAGTTAAAGTTTCGGATGTTATTTTTATAAAAGGTTGTTTTGAATTTAGAAATTCTGAATTAGTTAATGAAGTATTAGAGGAAGAAATTGGTATTGAAATCATTGGCAATATTTATGAAAATCCTGAACTTATAACTAATGTGCAGTAACAAAGGAGGAATTGATGTTATCATTCTTGAATCCTTTATCAAACCTTACTCCTTATTTATTAGAAATGACTGTCTTACTAAAAGTTTTAGCGGTTGGGGGACTTTGTTTGATATTGATAAATTTTATTAATTTAATCGTTAATATATGTAAACGCAGATAAGAGGTAATATGAATATTTTATTTTTTGTCTTACATCTTTTAGTAATCTTATTTATATCTGTTTTTGTCCATGAATTAGGACACTTATTCTCTGCTTTAATTTGTGGAGTGAAAGCAGAAGCTTTTTCAGTAGGATTTGGAAAACCTTTTTGGCATAAAAAGATTAAGGGAATAGATTTTAGACTTTCTCCATTACCTCTTGGAGGATATGTAAAATTAGCAGGAGAATCAGATAAAAGGCATAACGGACTATTATCTCAACGTTATTCTAAAAAATTATTTATTGTATTATCAGGAGTTTTGATGAATCTTTTGCTAGCATGTATATGTTATAAAATAAATTATGGGTCTATTCTGACAGGTATCGGAATAGATTTATCAATATTAAAGGCGATAATTTGTAAAGATGTAACAACTCCTTCGGTAATAATTCATCTTATACAACCTCGCTTTCTTTTCTTATTACAGTTAAGTTTGATAAATTTAGGAAGTGCTATATTAAATATTTTACCTTTACCTGCTTTAGATGGCAGTATAATATGGACAGCTTGGATAGAAAAATTTACACCAAATTATGCGATAATTATTAAACGACTTTCAATATATGGCTTCATATTTGCATTGCTACTGCAAATTTGCATAATTATTTATCTTATAATGTGAGGAAAAAATGAAATACTGGTTCACGGCAGACTTGCACATGGGGCACAAGAATATTATAAAATACTGTGGCAGACCTTTTAAATCTTTAGACCATATGAACAAAACTTTGATAAGAAAATGGAATTCGAGAGTGAGAGAAGGAGATATAGTATTTAATGTCGGCGATTTTTGCTTTAAAAATAGTTCAGGAAAAAGAGGAGAAGGAATAAAAGTGTCTGCTTCATATTGGGAAAAAAGATTGAATGGTAAAATTGTTCATATTCAAGGCAATCATGATAAAAATAATTCGACAAAAACTATTATTCAAAGATTAGTGATAGGATATGGAGGTAAAAGAATAAATTTAGTGCATAGACCCGATTTTGCTGATGGAAATTATAGTATTAATTTTACTGGACACGTTCATCAGAAGTGGCAAATAAAAAGAAGAAGAAGAATAGGAGAAGGATTTACAGATTGTATTAACGTTGGAACGGATGTGTGGAACTTTATGCCAGTTACATTTGAAGAAATAATGAAACGATACCATAAATGGTTAAGGAAAAATAATGGATAAAGAAAAATTCTTTATTGATGTAGTCGACAAGCTTTGTGGAAAATTAAAAATCTTAAAACCTACTATTTGTAGAGATAATAGGTTGAAAGATTATGTTGCTTGTGTAGGAGGTTGTGCTTGTAAAGATTGTGGTAATATAATATTAAGATATAATAGTAAAAGAATTAAAGAATTAGAAAAATGGGAACTAATATATACAGCATTACATGAAATTGGTCATATCAAAACTGATGCAAAAACAAGAATGGAAAGAGAATATAAAGCAGAAAAATTTGCTCATAAAGCAATTAAGAAATATTATCCCAAATATTATAGAAGAGTTTTACGTTACACTCTTTGGGTAACTGAACATGCACAAGGAGTATATAGAAGAGCTTATAATAAATTGTTAAAGGAAATGAAGATATGACTAATGAAGAAATATTAAAGAAAATTATTAAGCAAGCAGTTAAAAATGGTTGGGAAGTTAGAAATGGGTTTTATGATGGGGACAAATCTAAAATGGTAGATTTCATGCTTAATGATATTGATGCCCCTGATTATAGAGAGTTTATTTTCTCTAATGATTTTGCAAAAGCGTTTTGGGGTGAAGCGAAACATATTTATAGAGAAAGTGGTAAAAGAACATGTCTGAAAACAGTAGGATGGCAATATCATCAACATAAAATATTAGACGAAATACAAGCAGGAAGAGAACCATTAAAATATTTGGAAAAATTCTTATGAACAAATTAATGATAGGACTTATAATAGAAAGTATTGGTGCATTAGGATGTATAATGTTTCCTATGTTATTTATGATGAAGTTTAATAAATTGATTTTAATAGGAATGGTTTTAAGTTTTATTATGCTGTTTGTTGGATTGTTGATAACTATGTCATTTTAGGAGGAAATAGTGATAGCTTCGATATTATTTTTAATTAGTGGTGTTTTATGGGGAGTCGAAATGATTCCACAACTTACTAGAATTTATAAACGTAAAACAGTTGATGATATATCTATTTTATTTCCATTAATTTGTGTAATATCTATGATATTTTATTTAATAGCTAGTTATCTTACACGAAATTGGATATTAATAATCTCTATTGCTAGTCCGTTTGTTTGTAATATAATATTTTTAATACAAGTGATAATATATGGGAGGAAAAATGATAAAAGTTAGAGCGATAAGTTTAAATTTTACTATCCCAATACAAAAAGAGAATATTGCTATAATAGAACAACTTAATCCTTCAGAAAAAGCAACAATAGGAGATATGGCAAATATTTCTTATAAAATCGAAGCTACAGATGGAAGCTCTTATTCCGATAAGGTATTAAAAATGGCTTATTTATTTAATAAATTCCCAAAGGAAGATTTAAAATTCACTATTGAAAAAAGAAAATAAAATGAATAAAAAAATAGACCTTAAAAATATACTCGACATCATGTATGAACCAAAGAAAGATAAGTTTTCTTTAATGGAATTTAATGGTCATAGAAAAGAAATTACTAAATCAGAATATATGGATTTAATGTTAGAACATATAAAATTAAGTATAAAAATGGGATAGGAGATAAAATGAGTAAAAAAAGAAAAATGAAAAGATATAAAAGTGTAAAAACAATGTTTAGAGAAATGGAAAAAGAAAATAAAAAACATCCTGTTAGAGCTTGGTTAAGACCAAAATTTTGGCAAATGGTAAGATTTCCAGAAGATGTCAAACGAGCTATTAGAACTTTTATCCAAAGAGGTAAAAGAGGATATGCTTCTAGCGATGTATGGGGATTAGGATATTATTTGTCTGATGTAATTTCTAAATCGGTAGGTTATCTTAAAGACCATAATTACGGTATGCCTAATGGATTGACAGAAGGACAATGGGTAGATATATTGAATGAAATAAGAGATACTTTTGATACCGCCAAAGGTATTACAGATGGCAAATTATATCTTATTGAAAATAAAAAAGATAGAAAGAGATTAGAAAAATGTTTAGAAGATAATAATAAAGAATATAAAACCTATGATAGATGTCTATCAGATAAAGAAATTGAAACATATAAAAATGGCTGGAAATTGTTCCAAAAATACTTCTTAGATTTATGGGACTAGGAGAAGAAATGAAGTTTCAAAAATTTTTATGTTATATTTTTGGTCATATTGATATAATTTTAACACGTATAGATAATGGATGTTCTGTATATGGGCATTATAAATGTCAACGATGTAAAAGAGAAGAAAACTATCAATACGATTATTTGTGGGAGAAATAAAATGACTATTAAAAAACGTTTAATATTTATATGTGGACTATGCTCTATGGAAAGTGAACGAACAGTTATGGAGACAGCAAGGTATCTTAAATATGTTACTAGCAAATATAACGTAGATTTTATATTTAAAGTGTCTATTGATAAAGCAAATAGAACTTCTTTAAAATCTTTTAGAGGATTAGGCTTTCAGGAAGGAATGGATATTTTAAGAAAAGTAAAGAAGGAATATAATATACCAATATTAACTGATATTCATCATCCTTATCAAGCAGAAATGCTAAAAGACGTAGTAGATATTATGCAAATACCAGCGTTCTTATGTCGACAAACTGACTTAGTAGTAGCGGTAGGAAGAAATGCAAAAATGGTAAACATAAAAAAAGGACAATTTTTAGCTCCTGAAGATATGAGACATATCATAACTAAAATAAAATTAACAGGTAATAAAAATATTCTTTTGACAGAAAGAGGGACATGTTTTGGGTATCATAATCTTATAGTAGACCCTCGTTCATTCTTAATAATGAAGAAAACAGGGTATCCAGTAATTTTTGACGTTACTCATTCTCAGCAGAAGCCATCAATAAGTTCTATAACAGGGGGAAGCACCGAATACGTCATACCAATGGCACAAGGAGCTGTAGCAATGGGAGTGGATGGATTATTCGTTGAAGTTCATCCAGAGCCCAAAGAAGCTAAGTGTGATAGAGCTACAGCATTGCATATAGGAGAAGTTGAACCATTATTAAAAGCGGTCTTAAAAATAAGGGAGGTAATAGAATGAAAAAATTAACAAGAGAAGAACTAAATGTTTTGATTGAAGCGATAGGAAGTTGGACATCACGTCGTGCATCTGGTGAATTGATGGAAACAGTGCTTAGTAGTATGATTGCTAAAGACAAAGAACAACTGGAAAAATTTAATAAAGAAAGAAAAAATAAAGAAGCAGGAATAAAAGAAGTTAAAGAACGAGAGAACGAACAATCTATTTTATTAAAAGCGAAACTTATTGAAATGAAAAATGAGTTGGACAATACTAATATGCCAACGATATAAACAGAGAGGATAAAATGAAACATCCTAAATTAAAACAGTTAAGATTGAATAGAAAAATGAAAGTTACCGAAATCCGCAAATTTAAACGAGAATTAAATGAATTGATAGAAGATTGTCTTGTGGATATTAGATGGTATATTGTCGATGATGTTATGAAATATCTCAAACGACGAGGAGTGTTATATGCGAAAGTCCAGAAGAAAAATAAAAAGACGAAAAAGAGGTAAAAAGAGACAACCCAAACGGGTTAGTCATCTTGATACCCCTATAACTAATAGATGGACAAAAATTACTACCTATATAATGGTTGTGTTTGAAGCGGTATTCGTTATTTGGTGGATTCAAGAAACTGTTTTGAATTGGGACGAACTTGTTATTAAATTTGGAGCTATATTTAGACCGTTAATAGATTTCGTTACAGGTTTAGGAGGTGTTTAATATGATAGAATTAATTTATTTGTATAGAATTGGATTAGCTTTAATTTTGAGTTTGTTTATAGGTTGGGAACGAGAACAACAGCATAAAGGAGCAGGATTAAGAACCATCTCTTTAATAACATTAGGAGCGACTTTAATAGTTATTCTTACTTTAAGATGGGATGTATACACCGAATTAAAAAATTCTTTTGATGCAATAAGAGCAATTGCTTATTATTTAGTTGGATTGGGCTTTATGGGAAGTGGTTTGATAAGACAAAAAGGTGGAAAATTAGTGGGACTTACAACGGCATCTTTATTGCTTCCGATGGCAGTAATAGGATTTTTATGTGGAATGGGAGAATATACATTAGCGATAGTTTCAACATTAATTATTTATTTTATTCTTAAATTAAAACATGTTAAAATAACATTAACTAAGACCAGAAAGAAAAGGAAAAGATGACTTCAAATGAGAAACAACTAAGAAAACTATTATGGTGGCATCATGATGGACATTCTCGATATTTATATGGAGATGATGGAGAAATGCAATGTAATAAATGTATGATTGATTTTAAACGGGATAGTGTAAAGAGAATTATAGAAGTTTTTGATGGAATAACAATGACTTTTCTAAAACAATCTCAAAAAATACTAAATATGCTTAAAGCTCAAGAGAAAGGAGTTAAAGATGGAAAAAAATAAGCTAGAAGTTATAAGAAAAGAAGATAAACAAAAATGTTTTTGTTGTGATGGAAAAGGTTATATTGTCCCTTCTTTTAGAAATATTACAATATTTGGATTTAAAAATAAATGTAAAACTTGTAATGGAACAGGAATATTTATTGAAACTACTTATTTTCATATTGTAAACGGAATATGTTTTAGCGGAGATACATTAAAATGAATAATGAAAAAGTATTAATAAATTTATTAAGAGAAAAAGAAAGTTATAAAGAACAAGCTAATTATTTGAGAGAAGCACTTACAGATATACATATAAAGCTTATCAGTATTGGAGCACCACTGAATGATAATATATTAGCTTTTAATAACAAACAATTGAAGTTTTTATCGGATATTCATAAAATTATAAAACAAGTAATTTAAGGAGACCGAATGTATAAACAGATAATTTTATCAAAAACAAATCTGTTAAAATATTTAAAGCTAAGAAAGATTCCTTATGCTGGGAGAGGTATAATTATTAGATTAATGTGTCCTATATGCAAAAAGACAAAAGATTGTGCTAATACGATTCCTAATACTGCTAAAATTAATTGTCATTTTTGTAAAAAACAGTATACCTTTTTAGAGATAGCAAAAGCTACTGAGGAAAAATTTCCAGGTGATGAAGAAAGTCAAATACAATATTTAAAAGAACTATTAGATGTTAAAGTTATGACTAAACAAGATGAAACAAATATAGAAAAATATTTAGATTTTTATGTAGAAAACGGATTCGATTTAGTGCCAATAGCTAAAGACGACAAACGCCCAATAGAAAAAGATTGGACGAATAAAGAACATAAAGATAAAGAAGAATGGCAACGCTGGATAGCTGATGGTCTTAATATAGGAATTAAAACAGGAACAAGAAGTAACATTACTATTATTGATATAGACCAGAAACCTATTCCAGAAGAAGTAAAGAAATTAATGGGAAAAACTTTAATGCAAGAGTCTACCAACGGCTATCACTTATTTTATAAGTATGATAAAGATTTACCTAAGACTAGAATAGATGAATTAAAAACAGATATTGAAAATAGTGGCGGACAAGTAGTTATATTCCCTAGTTCTATTAAGGGCATTTCTCGAAAGTTAGATTTACAAAAAGTCCTAGAAATGCCGAAAGAATTCAAAAAATACTTACAAGCGAAAATTACTGTGCCAAGAAAAACACATAGCGAATTAATAAGAGAAGAAATAGAAACAGAAGAGTTTAAAATTAATCCCAAAGATTTAGAACTTAAAAATAATAATCTTGAGGGAAGTTGTAATTCTTCTTTTATTAAATTAGGAGGTATTTTAAGAAAGAAATTAAACATTGACCAAACAGGATATGTTTTACATACACTTAACAAACATCTATTAGAAACCCCTATGCAACCAAAATCCATTAATGCTATGATTAGAGAGCTCGATAAATATCTTGTTTTTGATGAAAAAGAATTAGCTCATAAAATATTAGAATACTTAAATAAGGTAGAAGAAGCTCAAAGGACTGAAATTGCTATGGCAATTGTAGGCACTAATAGAGGAGAAGAAAAGAAAAGAGTAGATTTAGCATTAGCATATTTGGTTAAAGAAGGATTTATATTAAAAAGATACAGAAGCTATAGTATTATTAAAAAAGCAGAATGGAGAGAAGCTTTAATAGATACAGGTAAACCTATCAGTTTTAATATGCCTTATTTTTATGATGTAGCTAGTTTTAATTATGGGGATTTGGTTTTGATAGGGTCAAAAAATAAAAAAGGTAAATGTTTTGCAAAAGGCACAGGAATTTTAATGGCAGACGGGTCAATTAAGAAAGTAGAAAATATTATTCCTAAAGATAAAGTAATGGGAATAGATAGCACTCCCCGAACAGTGCTAGATATTGCTGGTGGTAAAGAAATGATGTATAAAATTATGCCAAATCGAGGAGAATCTTTTATTGTTAATGCTTCTCATATTCTTTCTCTTAAAGAAGTAGGAACAGGAAAAACTATTAATATTTCAGTTTTAGATTTTCTACAAAAAGATAAAACTTTTCAAAGAACTCATTATTTATATAGAGTTCCTGTAGAATTCAAGGAAAAATATATTCCTGTCGACCCCTATTACTTAGGTTTATGGTTAGGAGATGGTGATAAAACAAATGTAAGAATTACCACTAAAGATATAGAAATTGTAGGATATTTAGAAGATTATGCTCACCATTGTGGACAACAATTATCAATATATTCTTATCCTAATAGATGTCCCTCTTATGCTATTACTGCTGGTCAAAGAGGAGGAAGTGTAATAACTGCTGATAGTTTACATAGTCGTTTAAAAACGTTAGGAGTATTAAATAATAAACATATTCCTTTCGAATATAAAACAAATTGTAGAAGACATCGTTTAGAATTATTAGCAGGGTTAATTGATAGTGATGGCTATTTGACAGAAAAGAAAACAGGCTATGAGATTTGTAATACAAATAAAAAATTAGCCAAAGATATTGTATATTTAGCAAGGTCTTTAGGATTTTTCTCTTATATAAGAAATAAAAAAGCAATAGCAAAAAACTGGAATTATTCCACTATTGCTTATAGAATTTCTATATTAGGAAACGTTATTCAAATTCCTGTTAAGATTCAAAGAAAAAAAGCTTTACCAAGAAAAAGTGATAGAAATCCTCTTGTTACAAAATTTACTATCAAAAAATTAAAAAAAGATAATTATTATGGATTTACAATTGATGGAGACCATCTACATTTAATAGATAGTTTTATAGTCAATCATAATACTCATATAAGTATGAATATAGTAAAGAAATTAGTCGAACAAGGAATACAACCTTATTATATTTCGCTCGAAACTGGGTCTCGTTTTGCTAAGATTGCTTTACAGTTAGGATTAAAAGAAGGAGATTTTAAGTGGAGCGAATGTTGCGACCCCACACAGATAGAATTAGAAAAGGATGGAGTAACGATTATAGACTGGCTGATGATTCCAGACAAATCTAAAACAGATTTAGTATTCAAACATTTTATAGAACAATTGTATAAAACAAAGGGAGTATTAATTGTTTTCATGCAATTAAAAGAAGACAATGGTTGGTTTGCTCCAAACATGGTGAAACAATTTCCAGCGTTAGCAACTAAATATATCTATGATAATGATGGTGATGGAGAATATGGAAAGTTTCAAATAGAAGTAATAAGAGAAGCAAAATTAAGAATAAAATCGTATGAGATACCATGTAAGTATAATTGGGAAACAAAAGAACTTGATATGATTACAGATGAGGATATGCCAAGTGGAAAATAAAGAATATTATACCATAAAAGATATAATTAAGATGGATGCGATATTTGAACTTAAAAGAGCCTTTAAGCGATACGGAATAGAAGGAACAGAACAAAAATTGCAAGAACTCTATTATCTAATGCCTAAATTTAGAGATTATATGCTTCAAACTTATAGGGAGATATTAAATGAAACTAGAAATTAAACTTAAAGACCCGAAGTATTGTGATGGGTGTCCTTGTTCAGTTTACTTCGATGATAGATTATACCGAAGATGTAATTTAGATTATATCATTGATGGAAGATACTACAGAATGAAGCGTCCCCAAAAATGTATCAAGGAAAACGGAAAATGAAAAGAAGAATAACTGTTAGTAGACAAGGTATCCACTTTGAAGTTGCTAAATATGGCGTTATTAATGCTAATTGGAGAGATTTAGTTGGACAAGGATTAGATAGAGATTTGCCTTATAGAATTATTAGAAGTATGATTAGATTTTGGGGACAATTCGGAGCAGGTATTGGGTTTATTATAAGGGGGAAATGGTAATGAAAATTAAAATATATCAATTAAGAAAAAAAGCAGGAATAAGTTTTAGATATTATAAACTTATGAGAATGATTGAAATAACTATAATTTTTGTAAATATTGTGATATGGCGAGGTAAAGGTTATGAAATTAAAAATTAAATATATAGAAAAGAAATTAGGAATAAAGCTACGAAAGAACTCTGTATCTTTGGGACTTGATACTGCCACGAAGACAGGATATTGTATCGCTCGCACTAACACAGTAACTATTAATTTTAATGTTGGTTATATCAATTTGAATATGAAAGAAATAAAAGACCGTGTATTACGAAACGAACTTAGATATGAAGAACTTTATAGAAGGTTTAGGGAATTAATTAAAACAGAATATATAGTAGTAATCGAAGATGTGTTTTATCGAAGAAATCCTCAGTCTTTAATATTATTAGCAAGAATAGGAGCAATTGCATGGACAATAAGTAAAGAAAAGAAGTGTAAACGAATTCTATGGAAGACCGCAGTGCAAGCGAGAAAAGCATTGGGTCTACCTTGTAATAAGAAAAAAATTGTTGTAATGGAAGCTATGAATAAAGTATTGAAAACTAAAATTGAGAATAACGATATAATAGATTCTATAGTGCTTGCAATTGGGGGACTAATTAAATGACATATACAGAAAGATATATAACATCTTTTGGAAAATTAACATCAAAAGAAATAGAAATTGTAAAAAGAAGTTTTGGCTATCAAAGATATTTGTTCGCAGATGCTTTGATAGATGTAAAACGAGAAATTTGGGAAGCACTAAAAGGAATAATAAAATGAATAAATTATTTAAATGGTTAATAATCTTCTTAATTGTAATAATAAATTATAAGTGTGGAGTAGTAAAAGAATATAATACAAACGGGATTCACAAAGGAAATAAATATTTAATTCTATTTTTTCAATATGGTGGTTATCGTAAAATTGAATTAGACACAATCAAAAGTTGGGAGATACAAAATGCTATTTAATGAATTTCATTGGGTATGGTATTTGTTAGGATTTTTATGCTGTCCTAAATTAACTATTATGATTGCACTTAGTATATATTTAAAACAATTTATTCCATTACCTTTAATGATATTAGGTTGGATGGCAGTGTTTTGTGCACATGTAAATATAAGGAGCACGAATGAATAAAAAATTAGATAAAATATTAACTGAGTTGGAAAAAAAATATAGTGTAAAAAAAGGAAAAGATATTATTATCGAACCCAAAACACGAACTGGGATATATCCTTTAGATTATGTTTTGGATGGGGGATTCTCTCAATATTTAGGCGGACATATGTGCGAATTTTATGGAGGAGAATCTTCTGGTAAGACAACGTTTGCCTTAAAGGTTATTGCACATTATCAAGAATTGGGTAAGACTTGTGCTTTTATTAATGCAGAATCTAGTTATGACCCTAAATGGGCTAAAATAAATGGTGTAAATAATGATGAAATTTTGATAATTAAACCCGATACTTTGGAAGAAGTTGGAGAATGTTTATTTGAATTAATTCCTAAAGTTGACTTAATAGTTATAGATAGTATTATAACTTTAGTTCCAGAAGCTGAACTAGACAGAGATTTAACAGAAAAAACTATGGCTTCTCAAGCAAGTGTGCTTTCGCCAATGTGTAGAAAAATTAATCGAGTAAGAACCCAATATAAAACTACAGTAATTTTCATTAATCAATTAAGAGAAAAAGTTGGAATTATGTATGGAAATCCAGAACACACTCCTGGAGGTCGAGCATTGAAACATTTATATGATAGTAGGGTGCAATTTAGAGCTGGTAAACCTATAGATGTGGGAAGCGGAGATAAGAAAGAAAGAATAGGTATAGAACTTCATCTTTTTGGTAAAAAGAATAAAAAAGGAACTGCTTATAGAAAAGGAGTTATAGATTTTTATATTTCTGGAGAAATAGATAATAAGAAATGTTTATTTTTTAGTGCGATTAAATTTGGAATAATAGAATTATCTGGTAAGACATATACTTATAAAAAGAGAAAAGCGGTAGGAAAAGACAAAGCAATGGAAATGCTAACAGATGCCGATTATGAAGCAATTGAAAAGGAAATATGGCAAAGACAAAAGTAATTTATTGTGAATGTAAAGAATCGTTCGGACATGATGCAGGATGGACAGAAGAAAGTAATTTTAAAAAGTTATTAATAATATGTAACAAATGTGAAAAAGAAGTTAATCCTAAAGATTGTAGAGAAATAGAGGGAGCAATATGGAAACGCCAGAAGTAAATTTACCCAATTTTATAGTAGATGGAATTTGCAAAAAAGAAGAACAAGTTCCTTGTAATATAGGATATGCTTGTGATGGGTGTCCTTATAATGAAGATAATAAAAAAGTAATATGTTATTGTTGTGAAAGAGATTTTGAAGAGAAAGATATTACAAAGATAATAGTCGGTAAAGATAAAATAACTGGTTCAATAAAACGAAGATTCATATGTAAGAGATGTAATCATTTACCAGAATATCAAAAAACTCCTATGGATATAATAAGAGAAGGAGAGAAAAATGTTTAAAAAGAAAACTTTTTCCGATATATTAGAAGCAAAGATTAATAAAGAAGAAACGATTCTTTCAAAAAAAGAAGAAACAGAAAAAATGATAAAAGAAGATAAACAAACAAGAGTAATAAATTTAGTTTATTCACAATATAAACAAGCTCAAAAGTTAATAGGAGAAAGATTTACTTTGAAACAACAACATGATACAATGTTTTGGTTTAGTTTTAGAGGTAAAAGTAAAATCTATATTTGTAAACTCTTTGCTATGAAATTAGAACCAGAAGGAGATTTTGAGTTTAGTGATTATTCTTTTAGTAGGGTATACAATTCAAAATTAAAAAGTATAGGATATAAAGATATAAAGTTAAACGAATTAGCAGGAGAGTTATATAGATGGGCAGAAATCGTATTAGAAGAAGAATTAAGTTTAATGGAGAATACAAATGAGAATATTAGGTAAAGACGGATTAATTTATAAGATATTAGCATTAGTAATATACTTTATAGCTCCATTAGTAGCCCTATTAATAGCATTAGGAGTTGGTTTAATTGAAGGGGTAAAAAGATGTCTAAAGAAAAAATGAATAACGAAGCCCTTATGAAATATATTAAGAAAACAAGATATTACTGTGTTTTATGTGGAAATTTAAAGAAAGCAATTATTAAAAATGGTTTAACTGAAATAGATAAATATGACGGATTTATTTGTGGTGGTATAGAAGATATGTTCATACGAAGAGGAAAATGGTAAAAAATGAAAAAAGGTTATTGTATAATTTGTAGCAAAAAACTGACTAAAAGAAAATATAAATTTTGTAATAAGCATAAAAGTTTAGAAAAAGCTAATGCAAATTATAAAGATGGTAGAACATTAAAGAAATATTATTGTAAAGATTGCGAGAAAATTATAAGCTATGATGCTATAAGATGTAAAAGTTGTGCTACAAAGTATGATTGGAAACTCAAAAAATATAAAAATAGAAATTTTAAAAGTAAATATAGTCCTTGTTGGAAAGGAGGATTACCTAAATGTATAGATTGTAAAGAAGAATTAAGTCGATATGATGCTGAAAGGTGTAAAAAATGTGATTTATTGTATAGGATTGGTGAAAAGAATTCAAATTGGCATGGGGGTAAATCTTTTGAACCTTATCCGTTAGGTTGGAACAAAACTTATAAAGAACAAATAAGATTTAGAGATAAATATAAATGTCAAATATGCGGATGTCCAGAAGTAGAATGTAATAGAAAATTATGTGTTCATCATATAGACTATAATAAAAAGAATATTAAATCTAATAATTTAATAAGTTTATGTTTAGAATGTCATATAAAAACTAATTATAATAGAAAATATTGGGAGAAAATATTTCAATGCAAAAAGATAAAAAAGTAATTTTAAAATGTCTTGTTGGTAGCCACGCACACGGATTAGCGACAAAAAAAAGCGATTACGATTACCGCAGTGTTTATATTTTACCAACTAACAAAATTCTTTCTCTTGGATATAAATATAAGGGAAATGATTGGATAGAAGGCGATAAGCACGATAACGTTTCTTATGAGATAGGTCATTTTCTTCAATTAGCAACGAAATGTAACCCAACTATTTTAGAAGTATTCAGAGCTCCAATTGTTGAAGCAACAGAAGAAGGTAGAAAATTAAGAGAATTATTTCAATATGTCTGGAGTCCTAAACAAGCGTTTGATGCGTTTGTTGGATATGGTCTTAATCAACGTAAGAAGTTCTTAGATAAAAAAGACAATAGACAAAACAAATATGCAGTAGCATATATAAGAACATTATGGAATCTTATTGAATTATTAGAAACAGGAACATTTAATATAGAAATTAAACAAGAAGAATTAAGAAAAATTTTATTGAAATATAGGAAAGGAATATATACTCCAGGCGACATTATTAATCAAGCAGAATACTTTACTAAATTAGCAAGGATAGCATTAAAAGATTGTAAACAAAAACCTGACTTAGAAAAAGTAAAAGATTTTCTTTTAAAGATTAGAAAGGAGACTTGGTAATGAGTTATATGCACATAGATAATTTATATAAAAATCAAGACATTCTACAATTTAAAGAATGTTATGCTATGGAAAAAATTCATGGCACTTCTGCAAATATATCATATACTGATGATGTGGTGCATTTATTTCCTGGCGGTAGTAATTATGATATGTTTTTAAAGAATTTTAATAAAGAGGAACTGACAATAAAATTCCAACAATTAGGAGTAGATAAAATTGTTATATATGGAGAAGCTTATGGTGGCAAATGTCAAGGTATGAGAGATACTTATGGAGATACGCTTAAATTTGTAGCTTTTGAAGTTAAGATAGGAACAAAGTGGCTTGCAGTTCCTCAAGCAGAAGAAATAGTAAAAAGTTTAGGATTAGAATTTATTCATTATGTTAAAATCCCTGTAGAATTAGGATTTATTGATGGAGAAAGAGATTCTGATTCAGTTCAAGCAATTAGAAACGGAATAGGGGAAGGGAAGAAAAGAGAAGGAATA
>SDBT01006417.1_pt1 | contig 19517 bp, 15 predicted proteins | sample 2277101 | NCBI WGS metagenome assembly SDBT01 (sample SAMN10404973, study PRJNA504765) | marine sediment metagenome | isolation source: marine sediment core GS10_PC15, 103 cmbsf | place: Arctic Ocean: Southern Knipovich Ridge | collected 2010 | reverse complement strand
TAATCCCCAACATTATTATATTTCCATTGTAAAGAATAAAAATTTTGCCTACATAAAATTAACGCGGAAAAAAGTTCATATCGTTATAATGCTACCCTACAAGGAGAGTCATAAATTGATAAAAAAACATAAAATTACTAAGCTAAGCCAAGCAATTCAAGATTTTTATAGCGGGCCATGTTTTAGAGTTACGATAGAAAGAAATAAGAATCTTTCGGAAATAATTAGTCTTCTTAAGGCTACTGCAAAAAAATCAGAATAGAAGATGAAGCTACCACGAGTACCATCACGAATTGGACCTGGTTTTGCGTTTTCGATTGTCAATCGGGCTATAAGGGAGTGCCTATCTGATAAAAAGTTCGGCCAGAAGGAGATAAACGAAGTTTTGACCTTCTTTGACATGAATCCGCCAGAGTGTGTCTTTTGCGGAAGTCCAGATGTGAAACGCTGGGATCACTTAGTGCCCATCAAAAAAGACGGTGAAACTGTTCTAGGTAATATGGTACCAGCATGCGCTCATTGCGATGATTTCAAGGGTAAAAATCTTTTTGAGGAATGGATGATAAGCGAAGTGAAAGGATCGCCGAAGAATCGTGGAGTTAAAGATGTAAAAAAGAGATTGGAGCAAATCAAGGCGTACAAGAAACATTATGGCTATACACCACGAAGGCTAGAGAAGCGACTGGATAAGAACGAGTTAAAAATGCTAACGAAGATTCGTTCGGGAATTCAAGAACTTCGGGAAGATATTGATGAAGTTATCAAACACTACAAAGACAGACAAACCGAATTGAGCAAACAAATGAAAAGGGGCAACCTTTAAGGAGAGAAAAGGGGTCAGAGTCATTTTTCTCCTAAGTCGTTTTAGAACCAACATCATCTAAATCCGTCTTTTTTACTAACACTCAATTTAAAGGGTATAAGATTTGAAGTCTTTAAAGTCAGTTAATAGCTACATATTATCCTTAGGCTTTCCTAAGCAGAAGAAACAAATCCTGAAAATTACCCTGTTCTCCAATGGGAAAATATTAGCCTGTGAAGAAATATATAATCCGATTAAGTCAATAGAGCCTAATGACATCTTTATAAGCGATAAAAAGCGGGATGAAATCGGGGCGGATATTTATCAGATTCTCTTTCCCGGGAAAGTAAGGGAGAAGATAGAGGAAATTCTTAAACGTCTGGATACTGGCAAAATTAAAAATATGAGTTTAAATATCCAGACTGATATTCCGGAGATCCACAACCTTCCTATCGAAAGTATACTACATAAAAACTACCGGCACTTGTTACTTAATGAAAATCTTTCCATTAGCCACAGCTTTAAAACAACAGAACAACTTGAAACTCCAATAGAAGCACTTCCTGCTCCTCCTTTAAAGATACTGATGGTGGCCTGTGCACCGGATGATCAGAAAAATCTCCTTGACTATGAAAAAGAGCAAGAGTGTATCCTGGATGCCGTAGATGAGCTTACCCGGGAAAATAGGGTAGAGCTTGATCCTACGGAAGAAGGTTCACTGGAGATTATGGAAGAATACCTCGAAAAGGGTCAATATAATGTTCTTCATTTAAGTGGTGATGGTGGTTTTGATAAGAATGGGGAACCCTGCTTTTTTATGGAGACACCCGAAGGTAGAACCAATATAGTTTCTTCCGAGGAATTGGCCGGGATTCTCCGTAAATATCAGGATCATCTCCGACTAGTATTCTTAAGTGCTTGTTATTCCGGGGTTACGAGAGGGCAAGGGGAGACCTTCGGTTTTGCCCAGGCTTTATCTTCCCGCGGCATACCGTCAGTAATTGGAATGCGGATCAAGATTAGTGACCGGGCAGCCACAGTTCTGGCCGAGAAGTTCTATGGTTCCCTGGTTCTCGATGGGGATATAGAGAAAGCCATAGCGAGGGCCAGGCTGGCAGTTAGTGAAGAAGAGAAGAGGAGATTAAAAAACAAGGAAATAAAGGAGCTGCCTGGGGAATGGGCTATACCGGCGCTATTTACCCGGGAGGAACAATCTATTGTTATTAATCCAAAAAAGAAGCCGGTACGGCATAAGAAAGAGAAGCCAATTATTATCCTCTCCGGTGCCGAGTACCTGGAGCGGGGTTTTGTGGGCAGGAGACGCCAGATCCGCCAGATCAACCGCATTATCGGGGAGAGAAAGAATAATATTGTGCTTCAGGGGCCGGGGGGTATCGGCAAGAGTACGCTTGCTACCCGGGTAGCAAGCCGTCTCCGGGATCAGGGATATGAGATTGTGACCTTCCGGGGCGATGTAAATACAGAGCAAGTGATTTCTCTCCTGGCAATGACCGGGGAGAACCATCTTGGTAGAAATATTCACGGAATGGTCACCAAAGGAGATCTGGGACCCATAGAAAAACTGGGATTGATCCTGGATAACTATTTAAATCAAAGGCCGGTTTGCCTTCTTTTTGATAACTTTGAGCTTAATCAGGATGAGGCAAGCGGAGAGATAAAGTTTTCTGAAATCATTGAATTCTTACACTACCTGGAGGGTAACCTCCGGGGAAAAAGCCTGTTTCTCCTTACTACCCGCTACCGCTTCCACGAGCCGGAGCTCAATAACATCTTCCTGGAAGAGTTTTCTTTTCCTGAGACCTGGAAGAAGATGGACCGCCTGGGAAACCTGCGTATTCAAGGCATAAAAGAGAAGAGGGAGATTTACCGGGATCTTGGCGGCAACCCCCGGATCTTGGTGCTTCTGAATGGAGTAATTAAAGAGGAAAAGGCGGATCTACGGGAGATCAGGAAGCGCTATCCCGAGGCAAAGAAGATAATGGAGAGGGGTAAAAAAGAGAAGTTCGACGGCTTGTTTCTGGGTATCCTCTGGAATCATCTGGATGAGAAAGAAAAGGAATTGCTTAAGGTCGCTTCACTTTACCGGGACCCGGTTCCTGAAGATGCCCTGTTATTTCATCCTGATATAACCTTAACCAGAGAAACCAAAAAGCGATTGATAGATCTTTCCCTCCTGACTTATCAGGAAGAGGAAAAGGTGGCTTTTTACTATGTGCATCGCTTAACTTCTTCTTTTGTTCTCAGTTCTCCCCAGACCGAAGGAGAAATAGTTAAGAAATCACACCAGAGAGCCGGGGAATATTTTGAAGAGAAGGTGAAAGAATCTAAAGAATCTAAAGATATTAGTGAGGGCCTGGAGGCACGCTGGCATTTTATTCAGGCTGAGAATTATGAGAAGGCAGCGGAGATTGCTTTTGCTGCCGAGGACTTCCTCAGCCTGCGTGGGTTCAAGGATGCTGCCCGGGAGCTTAATCTGGAAACACTAAAGTTGGCAGGGGCTGATAAAACCAAGGCCATTGCTTTGCACAACCTGGGTATTTTAGAAAAAGACCGTGGGGACTATGACCAGGCCCTTGGAAAGAGGGTCACATCTCAATTATTAATTATTCATTTGAAGGGAGTCACGGGTCAGAGTCATTTTTCTTAAGTTGTTTTAGAACCAACATCCCCTAGATCCGCATAGGTTTTTAAAATGGATTTCATGTATTTTAACCTTAACGCGTATATTTATACTGCACTTTGCTTACCTAAAAATAGTGAAGTAAAAATATTTCCATATCTCAAAATATATTCTCCTACAGGTAAGCCTGTTAGTTACTTCGAACACTATAGCTATCCTGAATATAAACTTAATTTGGAATTAAAATTTAAACTCCATAAAGAATTTTTGAAGGAAATTATCCCTAAAAATGTGAAAGATTACAAAGAACCCCAAAAATGTGGTGCCAGCCAAAAATATCTCAGGGATTTCATCAAGCCAACAGTAGAGGACATTTTATTTTCAATATCGTTATTAACAGGTATTCCTATAAGACTTTATATTAAAGATGTAGAGCCAATAAAAAATTTAAGTAGAAATGAAGATGCAGAATATAAAATAATAGATGTTCAGGAAAAATATAATCATAATGAATTTAATTTAATTATGCCAGAGTCTTCTTCTTGGCATAGTATTGATATTGGTAATATTTCTATGAACGATATTTGTGCCATTTTATTAAAAATAAAAGAATTAAAATTTAAAAGAAAATTTAAAAAATGTATAACTTTATTTAAAACTGCCCTTTCATTAGAATTATCTTGGCCTAATGAAGCGTTTTTGAATTTTTACAAAATTATTGAGCTGTTTGCCAGAATGGATAATTATAAGAAGAAATATATAAACACAACATCTTTTTTTAAAAGAATATATATTAAGATATCTAGAAATAGAATAAAACCATCAGAATTAATTGTTTTTATTGCTGAGTACAATGGATTGTTCGATAAATTTGAAAACAATCGATTTGTAAATAAAAATAATATCTCTTATCTTCCAACTATTAGGAATAAATTAATTGCACATCCGGAAATTGTAGAAAATATTCATCCCATTGCATTATATATTTCAAAAATATTTTCTAATCTTCTAATACTTAAAGAAATAAGTTTAATAAATGAAATAGAACTAGGATGTGCACATATCCCATTACCTCAAGGTATGGAATTAGATCTTAACAATATTGTACGGATATCGGGGGTCAGGGATCAGGAGTAAAATATGAGGACAAAAGAGGTCAGCCATTAAAGGGCGCCTGTCAAGAGAAAAAAGGGGAGGAGTCATTTTTCTTCTAAGTTGTTTTAGAACCAACGTCCCCTATATACTCTGGTTTGATAACTTTACCGATTTCGCTAAAAAGCTTAACCCGGGATAGTTGCTTTTATGCTCTACTTTGCCTACGGCTCGAATATGAATAAAGGTCAACTAAAGAAATTTGAAATCAAGTATTCAAGCGCGGAACCCGTTGTATTAAAGGGATATAAACTTACCTTTACGAGATTTATAGAGAATTGGCAAAAAAATGGCCCGACTTGGGTAGCAGACATAGAAAAAGGGTCTGATACTGACTATGTGGAGGGCGTGCTTTTTTCTATTAATGATAAAAAGAGCTTGCAAAAACTTGATGAGAAGGAAGGTAAGGGGAAAGCATACGCGAAGCAAGAAGATTTACCACCCCTTTTTAAGCGTGATGGCACAACAATAGAGAAATATTTCTCATATACAGTCATTGATAAGCATGGCCCTGGTAATCCGTCAAAAGCGTACAAAATAACGATTATTGGGGGTGCGAGTGATCCTGATTGGAAACTGAGTGAGGGGTATATTAATCAGTTAAAGAAAATTAAAGTATATTGTAACTGTTGTGGTCTTGTAGGGGGGATCGTAGGTCAGATCTTTGTTATTGACAAATGAGCAAATAATGCCGCAGATTAAGCCGGTGTCAGTGGAGGTTAAATACCGGGAAAACAAACTTCGACCTGTAGCCACTACGCCAGCATTCTACTCTACCTAAAGCTACCCTGAAAGGTGTTCAAAAAATGGAACAATCAGAATTGCAAAAATTAAACCCTGAAAAATTAATCGATTTGTCAGAAACTAATACTTCAGACTTCCGTTGGGATCGTTCTGAGATTTATAAAATTGCTTTTGACAAATGCGAAAAAAGTGGTGAGAAAGAGAAACTTGAGAATATAAGGAAAGAAATCCTTGTTTCCGATCTTACTACACATAGTTCTCCTGAGAAAAGATTTGATTCCTTGATGAGTGGAACTACTAATGAAGGGGAAGAGTGGAAATATCCTGATTTGGAAAAGCATTTTCCTAAAGAAGCTATTGAATACTATAAAAATAGAGCAAATGTTACTAATAATCCCATATTAAAAGCTAGATATAGTGATGTTGTTTGGGAGCTTGATAAAGATGTTAACTATGCCCGACTGGCTATAAGAGCCTATCTCGATTGCAGTGCAATTTATTTTACTAATGAGTGGGAAAAAGAACTATCTGATTCTTTGGATAGAGCTATTGCAATTGCTTCAATGATCAACGACCAGATGTTGATAGATGAAAGCTTCAAAAAGCATTACGAGATCATAGAACAAATAGTAGAAAAAAGAAGATTTGGAGACTTGCTTAAGATTATTGAGTCAATTTTGAAGCAAGAAAAGAGGCTAAGAGATCAAATAGATTATAAACACCTTATTTCAATAATTGAATCTGCAATTGTATATCATTCTCAGAATGATCTTGATAGTTTCCTGTTACAGAGATATTTTATGGAACTAATCGATAGGATATGGCAAATTAGAAAAAACAAAGACGAAAGTCAGAAAATAAAAGTTAGAATTGCTGAATCATTTATTGAAGAAGCTGAATGGAAAAAAGTAAATTATCCAGCCGGGAATATGGTCGCCGCAAGTTGTTATGAAGATGCAATGCAGATGTATATACATTTAGGTGGATTCCCTGAAAAGGTAGATGAATTGAAAATTAAAATACAGGAAGCAAATGAAGCTGCAATAAAGACAGAATACAAAAGGATTTCAACAAAGGTAGAAATACCAAAGGAAGAGGTAGATAAATATTTAGATATGTATAAAGGACACAAACCAGCAGAGATATTTCAGACTATGTGTATAGATAAAAACCTTATTCCGTCGTACGAGCATTCAAGAAAAAATGCAATTGAGCAATCAAGACAATTTGTTACTCGGCGTATTCTTCCGATAGCACTGATGAAAGGAAATATTTGCATTAAACACATTTCGGAGGATGATGAAAAGTTGGAATTTAGCACTATACAGAATTTCCAAATGAGTTATAAATTGGCTACTATGTTATTAAATGAAATATTTGATTTGCTTGAAACAGAACATCCTAAATATATTGAATCTTTAATACAGCATTTATCCTCGACTGGTATAATAGATGATGAGAGATTAGAAATTATTAAACATGGTCTTAGAGCTTTTAAAAATAAAGAATATGTAGCTTCAATTCACATTTTAGTATTTCAGATTGAAGGTGCATTGAGAGATTTGTTGGGGAAGCTAGGTTTACCAACATTTTCCTATCAAAAGAATGAAATGAGAAAAAGGATGCTTTCTAACATTTTGACAAAATTATCTCAAATAGAAGGAATAGATGAAGATTACTTGAAATTTATAGAAATATACCTTTGTGATATCAGGGGAGATAATTATAGGAATGACGTTGCCCATGGACTTCTGTCAGTAGAAGCATTTTCGAAAGAAAATGCTGAGTTGCTGCTATTAATCTTAATTAAACTGGCTTCTTACAATATTTTAGAAAAATAAAAATGCTAAAGAAATCAAGGGGATTTGGGATTATCCATTAACGGGCACCTTTGATATTGACAAATGAGCAAATGATGCCGCAAATTGAATTATGGCCAGAGGTAGGGGACGTCCCCTAAGGAACAGTATTTCTTTTTCGATTTATGCAGACTTTATAATCATTGTTATGTGCTACAGACAATGTAAGAATATTAGGGGAAACCAAAGGAGGGAATTATGGCAGAGTCCAAGAAGGCAAGCTCATCAGCATCTGAAGCTGACGAGCTTCGATCCTCATCAACAACCCCGTTGATTTTTATCAGCCACGATAGCCATGATGCAGAATTCGCAGAAGCCTTCAGTAAACTCTTAAAGAGCGTCAGTGCCGGAATGCTGAAGTCGTTTCGTTCGTCTGATAAAAAAGGAACAGAGGGTATAGAATTTGGAGATGAATGGTACAAGAGGCTCATGTCGAAGCTTGAGTCCGCTTCCGATGTTGTTTGTCTATTAACAGAGCAGAGTTTGAATCGTCCTTGGATACTCTACGAAGCAGGCGTAGCCAAGGGAAAGTTGGACACGCCAGTGCATGGGATCGCCCTCGGTATTCCGCTGGAACGAGTGAGCAGCGGTCCATTCTATCAGTTTCAAAACTGCGATGATAGCGAAGAATCTCTCACTAAGCTCGTCATGCAACTGGCGCGAAGAATCCCCGATTTAGAGCCAGATTCTGGCGTGGTTAACACGCAGGTAAAAGCGTTCAAGGCCCAACTGGCAAAGGTCTTGGCAAAGTTATCGGGTCCCGTGAAACAGAAAGACAAAACACCTATCAACAACACCTCTGTCGCAAAGTTGTTCGAGGAAGCGAAGGTCATGTTTCGAGATTTACCATCCAGAGTCGCAGACAGGATCACAGACAGGATCGATCCAATCCGTCGAGGAAGAATTCGACGATTTCACCCAATGATGTTCGAGGAAATAATGCATATGTTTGGTAAATCAAGTGATCCCATTGTCATCTTGATGGCTGCCAGCCTGGTACGCGATGATCTTCCATGGCTCTACGAGATTGCAGTAGAAGCTTACCGGGCAGCGAAATCTGGCGATCAAAAGGCTGTCGAACAAGCCTTTATGACGTTACGACACGTGATGAAGTTTACTATGAATGGCCCATTCATGGAGGAATTATCCATGTCCAGCAAGGAAGCACACATGATGATAAGTGAGTTCCCGCGAATGATGGAGCACATGATTCAACGATATCTTGAGCAGATCGAGAAACCGACCTCACGACGCAAGAAATGAAGTTACCATTTGATGCAAAAGAAAATAGGGGACAACCCATATTGATTTGTCAATAGTACGATTTGGCAATAGGGAGAACCGGGGTCAGGTCTACAGTGCGCCGAGAAAGTTCCTTAGCTCTTGCCAGTGAAAGGCTGGCTTGGACAAAGGTTACCCACAGGGGAAAAAGAACCGGGGTCGCCCATTATAGCGCACCTGTCAAGAGAGAAGAAGGGGTCAGAGTCATTTTTCTCCTAAGTTGTTTTAGAACCAAAATCCCATAAATACTATGGATTCTGATATTCAAAAGTTAATAGTTTTAACGACAATTGTTAAAGTGGATGATAATGATTCTCGTCACGCAATTTTTGGAAACGAACATATTGTTAGTAGATTTCAGAAAGATCAGAGAGAATAGGGGTCAGGTCTACACTCTTGACAGAGTAGAAGAACGATTAAGGTAAGGGGTCACACATTAAAGGGCACCTGTCAAGAGAGGAAAGGGGTCAGAGTCATTTTTCTCCTAAGTTGTTTTAGAACCAACATGCCGTAAATATATAAATCCTCGGGAGGAGGGAAAATGTCCGAAAAAGTTTACAAGGTTCGTACTCCAATGTTTCCATGCTATTCAGTAGTGGGAGATTTGCTTATAATATTCCAGGACATACCTAAGGCGACAGTTATAGGTATGATAAACGCAATTTGGGAACAGACTGGGACCCCTCAAAATCCCGTTGATTGGACTGATCCTGATCAATGGATTTCAGAGCGGCTATCAGGTGATAATGTTGATTTGGCTAAACGTGTTTGGGAAGAAAGTAAGCACGCCGTTAACCCTCGTTACATCTATGGAGCTTATCTTTTCATAAACTCATTTGAACTCCTGGAACCAGACAGTATGGGAATTTACAAGCTCACAAGTAAAGGTAAAGGCTTCCTAGAAAATGATAAAATATTGATAGCCGAGATAGATGATATTGAAGGCGTGATTCAACTCCTTTCTATCTTGTCCACCAAAACAAAAGCGAAGCGAGCAGATCTGTTACCTGAGTGGACAGAGTTCTTGAGAGAATATTCAAAGTTTGGGAAGCCCTCAACCATCAAAGACAGCCTTCGGCGACGTTTGGTAAATATAGTTGAGCGTGGCTTGGTTGAGAAAGAGGGCAACGCGTACTCGATCACCCAAAAGGGGATTGAGTACGCCGCAACTAAGGTTGCCGATGATCCAAAGAAGAAAGTGATAAGGTCTCTGACGGATTACAACTCTAAGCAAGTGGTAGTTCTTCGGGAGAAGCTGGGCGAGATGTCTGCGAAGGCATTTGAAAAATTAATTGGCGACCTTTTGGAGGCAATGGGATACGAGGACGTAGAAGTAACCAAAGAGAGTGGGGACAAGGGTGTGGATGTTGTTGCAACAGTCCAGTTCGGGATCACCACTATAATCGAGGTTGTTCAGGTAAAGCGCCATCAGGGGAACATAGGCCGACCAATCCTTGATCAACTCCGGGGAGCGCTGCCATACCACAAGGCAATCCGGGGGACCCTGATTACTCTTGGGAGCTTTAGCAAGGGATGCACCGAGGCTGCTCTGTTCCCCGGCGCGGCTCCAATCACCCTTATTGACGGAAATAAGCTACTGGAATTGTTGGTTGAACATGGAATTGGTGTCCACAAACGCGAGACTACCCTCTATGAAGTTGATGAGGATTTCTTTACTCACGCCGAAGTAGAAGGAACGCAAGTGCAAGTTGATGATGAGCCAATGGGCTAAAAGGAGACGGAGGTTCAGGCCCGCAGTCTTGAGAGAATAAAAAGGAGGTATAAAATGAAAGGACTGAAGAGTTTAATTTGGATTATTGCCGTTGTCTTTGCTTTTGCGGTATTTTATGGCTGTGCAGCAGAAATTGACGAGGCTAAATTGGAGGAATCGGGTGAGATTGACAGCGAGATTGCAGATCACGCTTCAGACCATTCTGCTCATCATACTAAGACCACGGATGCCTCGGAAATTACCACTGGCGTTTTTGATACTGCCCGTATTCCTGACCTGGATGCCTCAAAAATTACTACTGGGACACTATTAGATGCGCTTTTTCCTGGCACGGTAGCTTTTGATACCGAAGTTACTGGGGCTATAACATCTCATAGTGCAATTTCTGATGCTCACCACACGAAGACAACCGATGCAGGAGAGATTACTACCGGTGTTTTCGATCCTGCCCAAATCCCCAATTTAGATGCATCAGTGATAACGTCAGGTACCTTTGATCCTGCCCACATTCCTGACCTCGATGCCTCTATCATAACTTCTGGTACCCTCGATCCTGCTCGGATTCCTGGGACTATGAAAAACATCTTCGTAGTTGATGGAAATGGCGATACGATTGGTAGATATATTGGTTCTAACAACGTATTTGCCCCTTGCCACCCAGGAGTTTATTTAGACCAATTCAAAGGGTTTTTGCTCATTGAAATTATTAATCTTTTTACTGCTCGTATTTTATCATATTCCTTTCCTTATCAGAAATTAGAATTTTCATCAAATGATTGTTCAGGCTCTGCTTACTATAGGATTCCTTTTGTCGGTAAAGTAGCTGCAACTAATTTCAGCATGATAATCAATTGTATAACGGGGGAGGTTTATACACCTACGGGAAATGTAATACCTCCTAGCACGGTAGAAATCAATTCTACCTTACCTTTATCTACTAATGTGTGCGACCTAATGACTCCTTATATGAATAATACAACTTACTATGAAGTTCAAGCCACTGAGACTTTGCCATTTACCTATCCTTTTGTAACCCCACTTCAGCTTGAGCACAGATAGAAAGGTAAACGGGTCAGCCCTTGGGGAAAGGGGTCAGAGTCATTTTTCTTATAGGTTGTTTTAGAACCAACATCAAATAAATCTAATTTCCTGGGGGATAGAAAATGGATAAAAAAGAAATACTAGAATATCTTGTTTTAGCTGAGGATGAGGATTTTATGGAATTAGGAAGGTGGGGTTTACCAAAACAGATAGAGAAAGTTCAGCTTAATAAGTGGCTGAAAGGCATGTTAGGATATCCAGGACTTTTTTTAAAAGAAGATGAAGCTGCAGCTTCTGTGGGGCTTGATGTTAATGAGTTTAGAAAGCATCATACTATTTTTGATTCTTGTAAATACAAGCGCAAAGAAGGATATTATTGGGCGCATAAATTAAAAGAATTATATATGAAAAATCTAAGACAAAATAAAATTTATTCTTCCCTTATTGGATCAAATGAGAAGGGAATAGGGGTCAGGTCTACACTCTTGACAGATGAGGATGAGGATAAAATCTTTGATATTGACAAATGAGCAAATGATGCCGCAGATTGGATTGAAGATAAAACGGGCGCTGTTCATATTTTCCCACAAAAGTTAGAGTGAAATATGGGGTCAGGCCCGCACTCTTGACATAAATAATGGTATGTAAGTTGTTGTAGTCAGATACTGAAAAATATAAACTAATTTAAAAAATAGTTATCAAGGAGGTACAATATGGGCATAAATATATTCGTTGAGGGAGCACATATAAAGCCAGCAGAGATTAAATTAGTTCTGTCGAGAAAGGAAATTGTTGACTTTCAATATTTAGAAAGAATGCTTAAAAGCCTAAGGTATACAGATGAGGTTTCAAAAATAATTATGGATGAATGTTGGAATTTGCCCAAAAACCGGTTACAGCGAATACCAACTATAACTAGGCTTAAAATGGAATCACCTTTTGAGTTGGTATTCAGTACTGACCCAGCGTGGTTAGCTGTCTTTTTCACGATTCTTTGTGGGTATAAACAAGCAAAGGAAAGTATGACCGAGATCCGATATGACATAGGTGCTCTTATTAATAACATCAAGGGATTATCAGATTATGAGTTGGAATTGTTAAGAATTAGCATAGATATGACCCTAGATAGATTACGGCAATTACTTAACATTCGTAGAGTTATCAGATATAAATTTAAATTTGTACAAAATTGGTTTACATTGGAAAAAAGAGTAAGAGAACTAGAGATCCGTTTAAAACAGTCTGAAGCAGCCAAAACTAGGAAAAAGAAGGTGAAGGTATGTAAAGTCAAGGGATGTAAATTGCCAGTCCGGAGTAAAGGTTACTGTGTTGAGCATTATCCTCTATGGAGAAAGAGAACGTCAAAATAAAGGGTAGGGTGTCACCCATTAACGGGCACTTGTCGAATCTTTCAAATTGACAAATGAGCAAATGATGCCGCAGATTGAATTGAAGATAAAACGGGCGCTGGGCCTATTTTCCCTACGAAGTAAAGCAAAGGGCTAATAATGGGCTATAGGTGTTATTTGCGGAAGAATCGAACAATGAGGTGTTAAGTGAAAAAGATTTCCAAAACACAAAAATATTCAAAACTTATCACTGACCTTGCCTCCTTAATTGAGCAGGGACGCAAGGTAGCGGTGCGGTATGTGAACACCGCACTGGTGGGTACTTACTGGTTAATGGGCAGGAGGATAGTAGAGTATGAGCAGAAGGGTAAAGAACGGGCAGAGTATGGAGAAAAGTTACTCCAGAAGTTATCTCATGACCTGAATAAGAGATTTGGGCGTGGTTTTTCTCCTGATAATCTTGAGGCAATGCGGCGTTTTTATTTAAGTTATCCAATTCAAATTTCCGAAACATCGTCTCGGAAATTGGTCAAACAAAAATCCGAAACATCGTCTCGGAATTTCCAAATACATACACTTATTAAAAGCTTTACTTTGTCATGGTCTCATTACCGCTTGCTCATGCGTCTTGAGGAATCCCCCCAACGGGAGTTTTATGAGGCAGAATGCACCCGGGGCAACTGGTCAGTAAGGCAACTGGATAGGCAAATTCAATCAATGCTTTATGAAAGAACGGCGTTATCCAAACGCAAGCTGACTGTTATTTCGAAAGCCCATGAAAGAACCATTACTCTCAAACCTGAAGATGAGATAAAAGACCCTTATATTCTGGAATTTCTTGGACTAAAAGATGAATATTCAGAATCCCAATTGGAGGAGGCTTTAATAAGGCATCTGGAGCATTTCCTCCTTGAATTGGGAACCGGATTTGCCTTTGTTGCCCGGCAAAAGAGGATTACCCTTGAAGGAAGTCATTATCGCCTCGATCTCCTTCTTTATCACAGGATATTGAGATGCCTCGTTGCTATTGATTTGAAGATTGGTGAGTTTACCCATGCGGATGCAGGACAGATGAACCTGTATATGAATTACCTGAAAGATAAGGAAAAACTCCCTGAAGAAAATGATCCGATAGGTATTATTCTTTGCTCAGACAGAAAGAAGACCATAGTTCAATATGCTCTGGGCGGAATAAGTAATAAAATATTTGCTACAAAGTATAGACTGCAATTACCCGATCCTGAAGTTCTGAAGGCTGAAATAGAGCATGAAAGAAAAAGGCTTCTGGAAATGAAAATCGTTAGAGATGAAAAGAAGGGATAGAGGTAAAACGGGTCAAGTCTGCTCTTGACCTTTGCTAAAAGGAATGGGGGTCACCAATTAACAGGGAACTAGAGAGGGAATAGGGATCAGGTCTACACTCTTGACAGAGTAGAAGAACGATTAAGGTAAGGGGTCACACATTAAAGGGCACCTGTCAAATCTTTAATATTGACAAATGAGCAAGTGATGCCGCAGATTGAATTGAAGATAAAAAAGCCGCTGAGCCTATTTTCCAATAGAGCGTATCTATAAGGAAGAAAGAGGGTCACATCTCAATTATTAATTATTCATTTGGGAAAATCAGGGACGGGTTCACATTTTATTGATATTGACAAATGAGCAAATGATAGAAAAAAACAGGGAATAGTAGGGAATAGCAAGGAGTATCATGGAATAGCAGGGAATCGGGCAATGGGAGTAAGCCCTGGACATAGGACGTATTGAAGATAAAACGGGCGATGTTCATGTTAGGCAGGGAATAGCAAGGAATAGCAAGGAATATAAGGGGGTGGCAGGGAATAGTCACCTATTAGGGCTATGATTATTGGACTTGCTATTAATCACCATCACCCAACAAATTGATTAGTTGAAACGATAGAGAAAGGACTCCTCATGTCTAATTTAAACACACAAAACCCGGATATAAACAAGATTAGGCTCAATCGCTATGGAGTAAGAGGCATAGTCAGAGAAATTTTTCTTTCCCTTCTTAATCTTGTGGTGTTATTAATCTCTGCCGGTAAAATCGGCTGGATAAACGCCTGGGTGTGTATAGGATTGATTTTATCACACAAGTTAGTAAATACGATTGTATTGTTTAAGTTAAATCCACAATTGCTCAATAAACGCGGCAAGTTAGTTCAGGAAGGCACAAAATTCTTTGATAAGGTATTTATTGCTTTTTATGTCACGTTTGCTCTAATGATTTCGGTCGTTGCCGGACTTGATGTGGTCCGTTATGAATGGTCGCACATGTCATTTGGTGTAGTTATATATATACTTGCTTGCATACTGGTTTCCTGGGCAATGGCGGTCAATCCCCACTTCGAGATGACTGTTCTTATTCAAGATAATGGAGAGCACCAGGTGTGCACAGCCGGTCCATATAAAGTAGTAAGGCACCCCGGTTACGCCGCTGCGATTATCGGTGCATTCAGCTATCCGCTCATTTTAGGTTCATGGTGGGGATTAGTAGCGGTACTGCCACTGAATTTATTGTTTGTTATCCGCACCGCATTAGAAGACCGTACCTTGCAGAGGGAATTACCCGGTTATAAGGAATACACGAATATTACGCGTTATCGCTTAGTGCCTTTTGTATGGTAAAAGGATGAATAATAGGGAAACGGGGTCAGGTCTACACTCTTGACAAATGAGGGGGATGGGGTCAGACCTCGAGTGCGCCGAGAAAGCTTCTTAGCTCTTGCCAGTGAAAGTCTGGCTTGGACAAAGGTTAGCCACAGGGGAAAGTGAACCGGGGTCACCCATTAAAGGGCACCTGTCAAGAGAGGAAAGGGGTCAGAGTCATTTTCCTCCTAAGTTGTTTTAGAACCAACAAAGGTCAAGAGCAGACTTGCCTATGTTGAGTGAAATCACTCCCGGTGGGGTGCAAAAATCTGGACAAGGGAGGAAGAAATATGAATTCGAAATCAGAAGGGGCCGGTGCTCGAGCGTGCTGGTTTGTTGGAGCCACTTACGGGACCGATGATCAGACGCCCAGATTCCTTGAAGAAGGAATCTGGGAAAATGGGTGTCAGGACAGGTACCTCGATGCTGTGAGGTCGATCCAACCAGGCGACCGTATAGCAATCAAGTCTTCCTATACACGCAAGCACGATTTGCCATTTGATAACCGAGGTCAAACAGTTTCCGTTATGGCGATTAAGGCCATTGGAAAGGTAACTGACAATCTTGGCGATGGTCGTAAAGTAAATGTCGATTGGACTAGACTCGAAAAAATACGTGAATGGTATTTCTATACGCAAAGAAGCACCGTCTGGAGGGTTTTACCTGGGGATTGGACGACCGACGCATTGATCAATTTTACTTTTGAGGATAAGCCCCAGGATCTGAGCCGGTTTAGAAACGCGCCTAATTGGCGGGAACGGTTCGGTGATGAGACGGTTGACAAGCGACGATTCAACTGGACACGCTTCTATGAGGCCGTTGCGGATAAACTGGTTGGTTTCCGTGAAAAAAGAGGCGAGTTGGTTGCTGGAATCCATGCCATAGCCGCACGGGTGGAGGGGCTCTCGAACTTAAAGGACCAATATGCGGATGGTTCGTCTGGCCCGCTGAAAGACATCTGCCCATTCACAACCATGGGAATCTTCAACCGTGGCATTACAGATGCCAACCGAAAAACAATTGCCGCAGAGTTAGCAAAATTACTGGGCGTAGATGAACCGGTGCCGGAGTCCTTCGAAGGGGTACCTATCCTCAACAACCAGAGGTCCTGGTTTTTCGGCTTCGAGAAAAATCGTCAATCAGACGACATAGATACGCTTTGGGAGATCTTTGCGAAAGCGATAAGATTTGCTGAATCGGAAGATGCCGACGTCCGGTCAGAATTTATAAAAGCCTATGACAACGCGACAGAAAGGCATGGGATTGGCTGGAATCTCACGATGGGACTCTATTGGATTCGTCCTTGGAATTACCCAACACTTGACGGTCAGTCACAACGCTATATAAACAAAAAACTGGGAATTCAAATAAGCATGAATGGTCCCAAGGGGCGTTGCAATGCAAACGACTACATCACTGTTTTGGAAACGATAGAAGCTCGTTTCCAGGAAGATGCTTATCCGGTTCACTCCTTCCCTGAGCTATCACTGGCCGCATGGCTTTTCAAAGATAGTGGAGCCCCGACGCAATCCGACGCTGCCACTCAGGGTACTCAAGGTGATGACTCGGATCTCGAACCGGAAGCAGAAATTACTGCAGCACCCATTGAACCTTATTCAGTAGATGACATCCTGGCAGATGGGTGCTTTATAGAGCGTTCCCAACTGGAAAAATTTCTCGAACGTCTCCGTACGAAAAAGAACCTGATACTCCAAGGACCACCGGGCACCGGTAAAACCTGGCTTTCAAAACGCTTAGCCTTTGCACTGATGGGGCAGCGAAACGACAGCAAGGTGCGGGCTGTGCAGTTTCACCCAAACTTGTCGTATGAGGATTTTGTGCGTGGTTGGAGGCCTGCCGGAGACGGGAAATTGTCTTTGGTCGATGGTCCATTCATGGAGGTGGTAATGGCTGCGTCCAAAGAACCCACTATTAAGCACGTCATTGTCATTGAGGAGATTAACCGAGGAAACCCTGCTCAGATATTCGGTGAGATGTTGACGCTGCTCGAGGCAGACAAAAGAACACCAACGGAGTCGCTGGAGCTCTGCTATCGACGAACAGAAGGGGAGCGAGTTTTCATCCCCGACAATTTGTATGTCATCGGCACGATGAACATAGCAGACCGTTCTCTTGCTCTTGTTGACCTGGCATTAAGGCGACGCTTTGCTTTCGTTGAACTGGAGCCCATATTCGGAAAGAAATGGCATGACTGGGTCCAATTGCAATGTGGCATCGATTCGGAGATCCTTTCGGAAATTGAAAAGCGAATTCTGTCGTTAAACGAAGAGATTGCCGCAGATACGAGTCTTGGCAGCCAGTTCCGTATCGGTCACAGCTATGTGACAACACCTTTCGGGATACCTATCAGCGATGCTCGGGAATGGTTTAGGCAAGTTGTCGAAACTGAAATTGGTCCACTTCTCGATGAATATTGGTTTGATGCCCTCGAAAAGGCTCAGAAAGCGCGGCAACGGTTAACAGAAGGGTTCTGATAGTGACTCTGGTGGCATCCACGATAAGCTCGGAAACACCAATGGATAGTGGTCATATCGGCGGGATACCAGTTCGCAACCTATGGCTTTTGATGTTCTACGCTTCGAATCTCTTCCGACAACTTGATCGGGGAAAAATTGCTGTAGAGGAAAATCCCGAAGACATTCCAGATTTAGTAGCAGAAATTCTTACGCGATTAGTCGAACGTCGGCTGATGCGCAACTTGAGTTTCGGATACCAATCTAAAAGGGCTGTGCTTGGCCGGGTCCGGGGCCGGATAGATCTTCTAAACACAGAGCGGCATCAACTTCTTGCACGAGGAATGGTCGCCTGCCGATTTGAGGATCTCACCGTTAATACGCCACGCAATTGCTTCGTTCGAGCAGCGCTTAATGCTATCGCCAAAATAGTTGGCCGTTCAGACCTTGCACATCGATGCCGAGCCCTTGCCATTAGCTTAAAGCGGATAGGCGTAACTGGGGAGAAGCCCAGTCGCTCTGAAGTGTCTGCTAACCGTTTTGGGCGTCACGATGCCGATGACCAACAAATGGTGGCAGCGGCGAATCTTGCTTTTGACCTGGCGCTTCCAACAGAAACAACTGGCAACAAACTTCTTGCTCTACCAGACAGAGAAATTGAGTGGGTTAGACGGCTTTACGAAAAAGCTGTCGCTGGCTTTTACGATGTTGTTCTATCCGGATCTGGATGGCGTATCGACGCAGGTAAGGTAATCGGTTGGCTGATAGAACACAAGACATCTGGGATAGATAAAATTCTGCCGTCAATGCGTACCGATGTTGTTCTTGACCACCATGGTGCTGGTCGACGAATTGTCATCGACACAAAATTCACTTCTATCGTTACGCGGGGGTGGTACCGGGAAGAATCCTTAAGCAGCGGGTATATTTATCAGATATATGCCTACTTGAGATCCCAGGAAGGTAAAGGCGATCCGCTCTCGGCCAATGCATCGGGACTTCTTTTGCACCCATCGATAAACGCGATGGTGGATGAGTCTGTGGTGATTCAAGGGCATGAAATACGGTTCGCAACCGTTGACCTTGGGGCTACGGCCCGTGAGATTCGGAAGCAATTACTTAAAGTCGTGAAGAGAATGAGGGGTCAGGTCTACACTCTTGACAAATGAGCAAATGATGCCGCAGATTGAATTGAAGATAAAACAGGCGCTAATAATATTTTCCAACTTAAACGTTGTACAGTGAAAGAATGAATGAGAAAGTGATATACGGGCATCGTCATCTCGGGGGCTTATTCGAACCCATCATTTCAGTGGGACAAGACGGATTTGAACACAAGGGTAAGCTTTACCAGTGGACAGACATCAAGAAGATCAAAAAGTACGATTCCATCTTTTGGTCTTTCATGTTTTATCAAGCAGGCACACCACTTGCCTATCTCTTTTTGAATGATGGATCTCGGATCAAAATCCGAGGTAGGGTGTTGGAAAAAGAAGAGGTAAAGCAAAAGGTTGACTTTGTTCGAGGAACAACGGAGACCTACGATCAGCTTATGGAGTTGATCGCGAAGAAAACAGCCAAATAGGCTGTCCAACAGGATGAGGAGCCGTGGGGTCACCCATTAAAGGGCACCGGTTAAATCTTTATTATTGACAAATGAGCAAATGATGCCGCAGATTGCGACCTCAAAAATATGGGGGATCAAACATGGCGGATAAAAACGCTATCGTGTCCATAAAACAGATTGAAAGCCTGATCCTGATTATTCGTGG
>SDBT01006416.1_pt1 | contig 19518 bp, 30 predicted proteins | sample 2277101 | NCBI WGS metagenome assembly SDBT01 (sample SAMN10404973, study PRJNA504765) | marine sediment metagenome | isolation source: marine sediment core GS10_PC15, 103 cmbsf | place: Arctic Ocean: Southern Knipovich Ridge | collected 2010 | reverse complement strand
GGCAGAGGAAATGCGGGCAGCACAGACAGAGACGTACGGCGGTGAGTGGCGGACGATGCTGGACCCTGATCGAGTGTTCTTCGCCGACCTGGCAATGCAAGAGGAGCAACACAATGGCTGACACACGCATAATTGAGGCCGTGATTTCGGAGAAGGGTCGGCTGTGGGCTGGCCGCGCAATCACAGACCGCCGAGTCCTAGAGTGCATGGAAGAGCTTCACCGCGATCTTGTGTTGTGCGAGTCGGCAATGCGCGCCTCTGTCATGATGATTCGTACTGAACGGCGGGCCAAGGCCAAGCGTCTTAGGCAGAAGCGATGGCTACAGGGTTGCCGCGCCAAAGCGATGGCCGAAGCCGAAGAACGGGCAGGATGACACCGGGGCAGTAGCCCCTTAACTGAAAGGAACTGAGATGTTTAGAGAAATAATATGCACGATGATAGGGTCGATAATTGGTCTGTCGATAATGTGGTGGCTCTTGACCCGTAGTTTGCGGCGGCGAATTGCAAGCCTGGAAGATGGCCAGAAGACTACGCTGCGCGCTCTGAACTCTGGCACTGCGATAATGCGGGCTCTCGTCTGCCAGGCCAACGGCGGGCATTACTTCAAGTTTGTCGGACGGACTGGCTGCGTTCCGCACACGTGGTACGAGACCTTCACCTTCGGGTGCGATTGTGGCACACGGATAGACAAACACCACACCGAGTTAAGCACGGAAGAGCGTAGGGCTATCAAGGCATTGGGTATCCCGCTCCCGCCGAAAGACAGCTAGCCCCTTAACTGAAAGGATATAGACGATGGCAAAGAAAAAGACTTACGACAGTATCCAGGCTGTTCTGATTGCGATCGACGCTGGAATAATCAAGGCGTCCGAGCTTTCAATACGGCAGGATAATGATGGCTCGACCATGCACTTAGGACTCCCAGACGATTATGGCATCGAGGACAGCCCTAATGAAGACCTAGACTCTGACGACTTCTTGATCTGGCGAGGCAAAGGTTATGGTGATACTGACGAACTGTGGCGCAACCTCTTTCCTGATGCTGCCGTGGATTGGGTGTAGCCCCCTTGGATGAAAGGAAAGAGTAATGACAGCCTTGGATAGGAGAATGAAATGATAAACAGACAGGATGTGATGCTCGTGGTTCTGATGATATCGGCTATGGCCGGTGCTTTTGGGCTCGGCTTTATGTACCGAACCCTTTTGCTCATTCGGGAGCTAGCCCAATGACTGAATTGAAACCCTGTGTAGCGTGTGGCAGCGAGATGGTGAGGCTCAGCAATGGGCCAGCCAGACCTGCGCGGTGAAGAGATGTTCGCGGTGTGCTGCGACGAGTGTGGCGCGTCAATCAGTGGCGACGAGGATAGATACGATAGCCGAGGCCTGGAACGCCCGCTATGCCGAGCGAGCGAGCGAGCGAGCGAGCGAGCGAGCCAGCCAGGCTGAAGGGTATCGAGACGACGGCGGCGGCAGAACTTATGTATGATTTCGACCACTGCAACGATTCTACTGCTGCCATGGCCGGGCGGCCGGCCGGCCGCCCTTACCGCTGCCCTTTTACCAGTGAAGGAGATAGACGATGGCCCTGACCGTCCCCCGCTGCCCTGAGCATAAGACTGTGATGAAGGGTGCCATCGACGCCACGTTGCGACAGTGCGCCCGGCCTGGCTGCCAATGGGAAGCTCGCCGCCATCGCTGCCGTGGCCGGTATGCCCTCAGCGACGGCCCGACACGAGCGTCCCGCAAGGCAACGCACGCCGTGTTTGACCTGCTGTGGAGCGATGGCCATATGCGGCGCCGGAGCGCCTATCGAAAGCTGGCGAAGCACCTTGGTATGCCGCTCCGGCGTTGCCACATTCGACTATTCACCGTACAACAGTGCGATGCCGTCCAGACATGGGCGTGCGACATCCTGGCGAAAGCCGCAATCTGAAAGGGCATGAGATGATTAATAATCTGCGAATCTTCGGCAAAAAGATCACTATCAAAACTGGGCCATTGTTACATGATGAACAGAGCTGCGGCTCTTACCAGGGCATGCGTAGTCGTATCGAAATCGATCCAGCCGCCGAGGCCCAAGACCAGGGCACAACGCTGGTCCATGAAATCGTTGAATGTGTCAATCGTGAGCTGGGGCTGCGCGTACCACACGAGGCATTAACGCAGATTGCGATTGGCCTGTATGCCGTCCTGCGCGACAACCCCGACGTAGCCAAGCACATCATCGCCAGCCGCCGGATCGTCGAATAACTGGCAATGTTCCACGTGGAACAATACTGCAGGAGCGCCACGGATGGCAGAGATGGGAAAATGCACCAATCCGCGATGCGGACAGAAGCACGAAACGCCCGGCCGCGTCGGCCTGTGCTTCGGCTGTCACCTGGACAAGCAGATCCCCGGCGGCTACGACAAGAAAGAAGATTACCACTGGGATACGACCTGGCATCAGGTCAACGCCAGACAGCGGCCGCCAACGGGCGTGCCGATCCTCGATATCAAGGCGCATCAGGCGATATGCGATGTGCTGCAGATCAGCCACGCTAGGCTGAGGGAGTGACCACCAATGGAAATATGGAAATATCCGATCAATCGTGAGCCGGGGACTGTGCACAGCGTGCCGGCCGATCACTGCTTCCTGAGCGTCGGCCTGCAACACGGCGAACCGCAATTGTGGCTGCTAGTCGACGACGACGTTGACGGCACCGAGCCGGGCTCATTCGTCAATATCCAACTCGGAATGATCGGCACAGGCCAGTCCGTTCGCGGCGAGAATGTGGCAGATTCTCGATTCCTGGGCACGATCATCGACGATCCGCATCGGCGAGTCTGGCATATATTTGCAAAAGGGGTGAAATTCGCCCGCCAATAGCCCTGAAAAACTTTCATAAATCTTCAAAACAGGCCCGAAATGAGCCCCCAAATCACCCAAAACCCGCAGCATTCACCACACTATATAGAGGGGCACGTGTAAAATGGCCGATATGAACGCCCAGCTGGATGCCGCCAACCTCACTGACCGGCAGAAGTATTGCCTGATCGGCAAGTACCACGACAACCTGTTGGCTGACGCTATAGCAGACAGACTGGCCTGCAGCGCACGGACGGTACGCGGACACATCGAGGCTGCCTTGCGGAAACTGGACAGCGCCGGCATACCGCGACCGATCGAGCACGAATACCCGGCCATCGAACCGGTCACCAGCTGCACGTTGGACATCGAAGACTTGGCGAAATGATCCTACCTCCCAACCTAGCGGCGCGACCATACGGCAAGGCCCTGCAAGCAGAGCTGGACCGAATACCCGACGATTCCGACCAGAACGTGCCAAGCGTTGGACGCATGAAACACCTGGGCCGGATGTTCGCCGGGGACGACTGGCATGAGCTGTATATGGAATTGCTGAATACCGCATGTAAGATAATAACGGTCCTGCAGTTACAACGGCCTGATATTCTGGATACCGTGGTAAGATAGGCAACTTAGAGTGTACCGATGGCTGATTACAATACCCAATCACTCTGTCTTGACATCGCCATGGGAGAGATGGCCTACGCCGAGATGGGCGTAAAGCATGGTATAACAGCACATTACGTCGGCATGATTGCTCGCGGCGACAAGCGGCCCGAGTTGCAGCTGACGATTAAGGCCTGCCGGGACGGTTTCCTGGAGGATGCCAAGGGTCTGGCGAGTCTCGCTGCCCGCGAAGCGATGGTCGCCTTGCGAAAGATCGCGACGACGGAGGTTAAAGGCGTCCAGGCCAAGGATGTACAGCGCAAGGCATGCGTCGATATCCTCAAGTTCTCGCTGGGCGACCCGTCCAAGACGGACGTGAACATCAACAATCAGCCCGGGGCCACGTTCGGCCGCGATCCTGACGACGAAGCCGAGTTCCGGGAGTTCCAGGCTGCCAAGCTCGGCGGCCCGCCGGCGGACGATGACGGAAAGCCCGAAGATGGTCCGCCGAAACCATAATCCGACCTCGCCGGTCTCCCAGCTGAATCAGCAAGTCAAGGGCGACCGTGAGTTTCTGGCGGCCCGTGCGGCATGCCTCCAGCAGTTGAGTGCCCAGGCGGCGCTCGTGGGCAACGAGTTCCTTGTCAGGCTGGTTCGCTACGCGGCCGTCCATATCGACCTAAACGCCACGATCTGCGAGACAGACGACGGAGCGCAAGCATGATAAGTGAACAGCCACAGTACACATATGGGCCTGATGGGCGCATAATCGGCTACATATCTGAGGCTACGCGGCGACGCTGTTTCCGCCCCTGGGCTGAGCATGTTGCCAAGTATCCGCAAGACCTGCCCAAACTGCAGGCCATGCGCGTACGACGTGCCGAGAGGCTGTAGCGTGTGGGCCGACCGAAGACAGCACGCGAGCTCTGGGGCTACATAGCCTACCGATTCAAGGTCCGCCTGCCGTGGAAGGTGTTCACGGCGGGCCACTCCAGCCCGTTCGCATTCGTAGCGGACGCCTTTTTCAGCACGACCTCGCTGCTAGCCTGGGCGAACAGATCTGGCGGCAAGACGCTGGCCGGCAGCATCATCGCGGCGCTGGCGTTCCGCTGGCCGGGCGGCTACACCGAAGGGCGAATCCTGTCCGGCTCGGCAGACCAAGCCAGCCATATGTACCACTATTGGGGCAACTGGTGCGGCACTGGCGGGGCGCTGGCCGATTTCGTTATCGGCGAACCGCTGGTCACCCGCACGCGGCTACGTTCCGGCGAACTGGCCATACTCACAGCCTCACAGAAGTCCGTCCGTGGCCCGAAGATTCAGTTTCTCGCCCGCGACGAAATCGATGAGATGGACGCCGAAGTGTGGACCGCCTCCAGCGGCATGCTGGCGTCCACGCCCGATGTGCCCGCCCAGACCATCGACATGTCGACCTGGCACCGCGTAGACGGCCAGATGGCCGCTCTGGTGGCCAAGGCTGACGACAAGGGCATGACGCTGCACAAGTGGAACATCTGGGAGAGCATCGACAACTGCCCCCCAGATCGGCACATGAAGGGCCGTGGCTGCGATACGTGCGGCCTTGAGTTCGCATGCCGGGCGAAAGCCCGTGAAGTCCACGGCAAGCCGGACTGGCCCATCGGCATCGCCGCCGAAGCGTCTGCTGGTCTGGTCCAGATCGACGACGCGATCAAGTTCCAGGCCAAGCAGTGGGACCGGCCGACATGGGACGCCGAAGCCGAATGCAAGCGGCCGAGCCCGAAGGGGCTGGTATATGCATGCTTCGATCCGGCCGTCCACATCGTCAAGACCGCACCGCCGGTGCTGGAGATATATCGCGGGATCGACCCTGGCTGGCAGCACTTCGCATGCGTCTGGATCGGCCTGGACCGGGCTAATGGTACGCTGTACATCCTAGACAGCTACGACGCCGAGCGGGCGACGTTGGCCCAGCACGCGGCATATCTGAACAAGCACGAACTGCGGCACGTGTCCGGCACGTATGTCGACCCGGCCGGCCGGAACAAGAATGACCAGACGGGGCGGTCGGCCATAGAAGACCTGGCCGCGCATAGCATCCGATGCACGTTCACGATGGACAAGCGATATCGTGAGGTGCTGACCGGCATTCGCATTATCCGCAAACACCTACAGCCAACGGACGGCAGTTCACCAAAGCTGTTCGTGGTGGACACGCCGAATAACCGCAGCGGTATCATCAATGCATTCCTGTCCTACAGAAACCGGATCGTCAACAAGGTCACCATCGACGAACCGGTCAAGCCGCAAGAAGCTGATCACCTGATGGATGGGCTGAGATACTTCTTTGTCAATCGCATGACGGCGCCCGGCTTGATCGTTAAGACTCTTGGAGCGAACTAGATGTCCATTGACCCGCAGATAACCAATCCGCTCTACGATATCTTCGCAGAGGCGTGGGCGGCGAATCGCGACTTCGCGGAGATGCACCCGCACATCCTGCGCAACGGCACTTATCTGACGGAGTTCGGAGCCGCAGAGAATCCCGAACAGTACACTTTACGCAAGAGCTGGTCACTTGCCATCGACCTGTGCCAATATCTGATCGATGTTCGCATGGGCAATCTGTTCCGGTCACCGCCAAAGCGATCATTCGGGGAATCAGAGCACAAGAAGATCATCGAGGACTTCCTGGCCGATGTCGATCAGGGTGGCGCCGACATGGACGCCTTCATGCGAGACGTTGTCCGCCAGATGTACATCAGTGGCGTCGATGTAATGGTCGACAAGACGCGAGAAGATGGCGAGCCTCAAACCCGGGCCGATGAAACTGGCGTACCGTTCGTGCAAGCGTTCGGCATGCTGGATCGGCGAGACTGGGACACTGACCACGGCGGCGGATATACGTTTGTCCGATTCGCTCTGGGTACTACGCCCCGCACCGATGAAGGGCAAGAGGGTTCGCAGGAATGCCGGTTTATTACGTTCACGCCGGAGGGATGGCGACTGCATACGGTCACGACAACGACTGACAACAAAGGCGTGGAGCGGTCCACCACGGATACCATCGACGGCGAGCACAATCTTGGCCAAGTGCCGGTCGTGCAGTTCTATCTAGCCGAATCGACACGCCAGGATTTCCGAGCGATCCCGCTGTCGCTGATGACGCGGCAGACGCCTATTGCTCAATACATGCTCAATCTGCTCAGCCAGGAACAACTCGATTTGTACGTCACGGTGGCGAGTTTCGTGGCAATGGGCATCACGGCCGAGGAAATACCGTCGGCCATCACGGCCGGTGGTGTGTGGGCGTTCGGCAACGCAGAAGCAAAGCTGCAGCAGATCGTCAGCAGCGTCGACCATGTGAAGGTCAAGCAAGAATTGATTCAAGCCCTGATGTTGGCACAGCTACGCATCGGCAAGATGACTGGTGTGATGTCCGAACTGCAGGGGCACGCGGAATCGGGCGTCCAGGTCGCTATCGAAAGTGGGCCGCTGTTCAACGAGCTATCGTCCACGGCGGGACAGGCCGAAGATACGGAGATGAAGATCATTCAACTGGTCGTCAGCCGGGCGACCGGCAGTGACGGCCTTGTGCCGATGGGCAATCTCGGCTACCACGTCGAGTACAACCGCAAGTTCCTGATCGAGCCGACGGCTGAGATTATCAAGATGGCCAAGGATATCATCGGGCTGGGCGTCGGCGATGAAGTGCCGGCGTTGACCCAGCTCGCCCTGGACAAGGTGCTTGACACGATGACACGCGAAGCCGATCCGCTGTTCGACGACGCTACCAAGCAAATCGCGGACGCCATCTTCGGCGGCGTCCAGCCCGGCGATGCAGACGGCTTCGGCGGCGGTGCCATCGGCGACACGTCAGAAGGCAACGGCGACGACCCTGACGACGATGAGGGCTGACGGCTATGGCCAAGAGCATCGAAGCGGCTGTCAAGGCGTCCGTCAAGGAGATGACGAACATCGTCGGCGCGACCAACATGAGTCGCGATCTCAATGACGTCATCTTACGATTCGCCCAGGCGTCGCTGTACCGAAACACGACGCAGCATATGGAGCTGCTTAGACGCGAGATCGTTCACCAGATGGCCATCAAGCATTTCCCGGCGGCTCAGGCTGCGGGGCGGCGGTCGGCGTTGCCTATCCTCGATGCACTTGGCGGCCGGTCGCTGGTAGAACGTGGCGCTACGTGGCGGGGGCCGGCGTTGCAGAGCTTCAAGAAGTTCCATCGCAGTAACATGGCTGTCCTGCAGGCCGACCTGTTCAACGACGTCGGCACGGTCAATGCTGAGGTCCGCGTGGCATTCGCCCGCGCTGCCCGGGATGGCCAGGCCAAGAATGTTCTGATCGACCAACTTGTAAAGGCCGACCGTGCCGAACTGCGGCAGATCCGCAAGGTGCGGACAGGCATTCGTCAGGCAACCCGCGAAGTCGCGACCGCTGAGGCGACTGGCAACCGTACGACCATCAGGGTCGCCAAGAAAGAACTGAGCCGCCAGAAGGCACGGTTGCGAAACGTGACCAGTTTCTACGCCCGCTTTGAAACACAGGTCCAGGGCCAGGCTCGCGACGTTATTCGTAGTGAAGCCCAGCGGGCACAGTTCGCCAGCTTCCAGTCGGCCGGGTTCGTGGGCGACTTCACCTGGATATCGGTCAACGGCTCGGATTCCTGCCCGACGTGCATGGATCGCCATGGCGAGACGCGGTCGCGAGCGGAATGGCGGGGCGATGCTCCCGGCGACGGGACTACGCTGTGCCTGGAGTCGTGCATGTGCCAGCTGATCCCAGCGGAGTTCACCGAGACGCACGATGTACCGGCCGGGCCGGTGAACCCGTTCACATAGTCTAATCGACGCGACCCGTGCTGCCAGAAGGCCGCCGGTGAGCGTCAGGAATAGGCCCAGTGGGGCCACCACGGCCAGTAGGCCAAAGGATGCATGATGCCAAACGAAGATGGTTCACCCACCGTTGAAGAGCAGTTAGCTACAAGCACCGAATCCTTGCAGAAGGAAATAGCCGGACGCCAGGCAGAGCGTCAGAAACGGCAATCGCTCGAAAAGAGTCAAGCCGAGCTGCGTACCCAATTGGACGAACTGCAGGCGACGCAAACTGCAGCCACCGAGGCGGCCGAACAGTCGCGGCTTGAAGGCGAAGGCAACTACAAGGAAGCCTTGGCCAACAAGGATACCGCTCACGCGACCGCACAGTCTGTAAGTGCTGCAACTATTACGGAACTCACCTCCGCGCTGCAGACGGAGGCGGGAACCAATCAGTTGCACCTTGCATTGGGCGCCGCCGGCGTAATCTCAGAGCGTATCGGGCAGGCCAGCACACTGCTGGCGTCCCGTGTCAAGGTCACGCAGGTCGACGGCAAGGCCCATGTCGAGATATTCGATACGGCCGGCGTAGCGATGGTGACTGAGTCCGGTGAACCTGCAACGATGGCCGACCTCGCCGCACAGTTCGCGGCGGACAACTCGCACTACATGCCACCCTCGGGCGACCGCGGAGCGGGCGCATTCGCAGGTGGCGGATCGGTTGGCACCACGCTCGCAGAGCTTGATGCCGACGCAAACAAGAAACTAGCGTTCATACAAAAACACGGCGACGAAGCCTACCAGAAGCTGCATCAAGCTGCCCGCATCAAGCGGAAAGAAAAAGCAGCCGCAGAGTAGTGCAGTCGACCGTCAAGGAGCTTCACCATGGCCCGTTCTGATGTAATCATTCCGACAATCTTCGTGCCTGAGTTCTACCGAGGCTCGGCAGAGAAGGCCGAAGTGTTCAACGAGGCAGCTGCCGGCGCGATCACGCTGCAAAATGATTTCGCCGTGCAAGAGGCCGGCGGCGAGTCGACGCAGCCGATCCGGTTCGTCACCAACACTGGCATCGAGTCCCGCATGGATCACACGTCCAGTGGCAATGCCAGTTTCACCCCGCTGACGCAGGTGTCTGGCAAAGCGATTCGGCTGAATCGCAAGATGACGCCCGTTATCTTCGATGACGAGGTGAACGTCAGCACTAACAACATGGCTGAGTGGAATGTCGTGGCAGCCCGGCAGATGGCCGAGTCACAACTGATCGCCCAGCGCAATATGGCATACGGTGCGGTCATCGCTGCCATCGAGTCGATGGATACGCCGTCGGCCGATTTCCACCTGCAGGGTAGCCGCGTGATCCTGGGCGGTACTCGCGTCCCGTTGACGCATGCCCGGCTGAATACTCTGCTGGGCCTGATGGCAGACGCCCGCGAGAAAATCGTCATGCTGGCGATGCCTTCGGTGGGCTTCCAGGAATTGATCGGGGCGGCCATCGCTCTGAGTTCCCTGGATACGGTCGCTGGCGCAACGCTGCATGGAGCAACGCCGGCCAGCTTCAATAACCCAGTGCTGGTGGCCGACGTGGACAGCCTCCAGACGGCTGCCGATTCGGTCAACATGGCCGACTACTTTGTCCTCGGCATGGGCGTTGGCGCAGTGAGCGTCAAGGTCGTCATGCAGGATGCCCTGGAGATCGAGCGCGATCTCGTGTCCGAGCGCAAGAATACAAAGTTGCGTCTGGATTATACGGTTGAAATCGCCGTCGCCGGCATGGAGTGGACGTCCGGCACGATCAACCCGACCAACGCGCAGTTGGCCACGGCAGCCAACTGGGATGAGAACCTGGACGATCACCGGCAGTGCCCGATCGTCCGAGGCCGCTTCCAGACCGCCACCGCCTAACCCATCACCCCAACCCGGCCTGTGCCTGGCTGGCGGCATTTCGATGTCGCCGGCCGGGCCGGGCGTTATGACGGGAACACCTATGAGAGCAAATTTCGTCCACATAGAAGAGCAGCTGCGTTCTGTGCTGTTAGACGACGTGGTCGGCGACATCGCCGAACTGGGCGTATGGCGAGGTACGACGTTTCTGCCGATGGCAGAACTTGCCCGGATGGCTGGTCGCGTGTGCCATGCGGTAGACTCATTCAAGGGCCTGCCGAAAGCTACGGATCGCGATGGCAGCAGATACCCAGAAGGCACGTATGATGTTGGCGGGCCCGCTGACTTCCGTGATCTGGTGCGTTCTTACAGCGGCACTGTGAAGATTCACGAAGGGTTCGTTCCGGCGATCCTTGAGGAATTGACCGATGTGATGTTTGCATTCGTTCACCTCGACCTCGATCAACACGGGCCGACGCTGGACGCACTGCGGTTTCTGTGGCCACGCATGACGCCGGGTGGTGTCCTGATGTGCCACGACTGGGCGCGTAACAGACTGAGCCTTGCGGCTGGCGGCATCGCTGATTGGATGGCCGAAACTGGCGTCGAGTTGGCTGGCGAACGTGACAGCGGCCACTGCTGGTTTGTGAAGGCCGCTGAATGATACTCTGCGAGTCGCATAAATCCCTGTTCGTGAGCAACCCAAAGGCCGCGACGCACTCGATGTACTCGCACCTGATGGAGCATTACGACGGCCGGGCAATGCACGGCCCCCATGGCGGCGCTCACTTTCACCCGCTGCCGGAAATGGGATTGAACCTGTCCTACTGGACGTGGACGATAGTTCGCAACCCATACAGTCGGGCGGTAGCTCTTTGGTGGCGGTCGATAGCGATCCCGCCGCACGCAGATACCTATCGTCCGCTGGTCCGCTCGACCAAGTTCTTTGAGTTCTGCAAGTGGCTGGCCCGTCGCTCGTGGGAGACGTTATCTGCCAAGGCATTCATCCCCCAGGCTGAGCGGATGGCTGATATCGACTTCGATGCCATCGTACATATCGAACACTTCACCGATGAGTTTGGCGAACTGCCGTTCGTGAACGGCGACAGCCCGCACCTGCCCACCCTCCACGCATCACAATATGGCGACTACCGCGACTGGTATGACGCCACAGGAGCTGCAGCGGCGTACGTGCGGCAATGGGCGGCAATAGATTTTGACACCTATGGATATTCGACGGAACTTGACCTGACGGGACGGCCGACGGAATGATACCGAAGATACTGCACTTTGCATGGCACAACACAGACCTGCCGGCATGGGCCAAACACAACATCGACAGATTCCGTGAGCTGAATCCCGGCTACATCGTGACGGTGCATACGCCGTCGGTTCTGCTGGACCGATATCAGGCACTGTCTGATAGCATGGCTCGCATGGATAACCGTAGCGACCTGTGGCGGTATTCGGCTCTGCGGCGCCATGGCGGATGGTGGTTCGATGTGGATTACTGGCCGCTGAGGCCGGTCGACGACATCGTGCATGCCTACGGCCTGGATGGCAGCAAGTTCTTTGTGACCGAACAACACTTCCAGAAAAAAGCCGAGCTGACCACCGCCGCCGGGTGCCTGGCAGCCACAGCCGACAGTCCTGTCTGGGATACGATTAACGACAAGCTGGATGCACTGGAACCGGGCCTGGCTGGCAACATGTTCGGCCCGGGCCTGCTGACCGAGTGCATGGCGGAGATGCCCGACAGCTTTGCCACCGGCGCATGGCCATGGTTCTACCCGGCCGGCATTGAGGACGCCAAGCAGATCTACGGCGCCATTGATGCTGGCGGCGACCCGGCCGACTTGCTGCAGGTGCCGATGCGACTTACTGGCGGCCAACTGCCTTTCGTGATGCACCTGTGGGCGGGCGGCGGCGAGGTGCTGCCAACACATGCCGGCCCGACGACCGGGGCTGGTAGCACGCCCAAAGAACGCCGAGCGGCGAAAGACGAGCTGGCCGGACTCAATGTCGGCGTGGTCTGCTCCAACGATCAATGGAAGCACGACGAATTCCCCTTCAAGGCGCTAGCTGATGGCCTGCGTGACATAGGCTGCAAGGTCCAGACGTGCGTGCCCGACGATAGCTGGCCGCTGTTCAGCCCGGCCGTCGATGTGATCTTCCTGTGGAATGGTCGACGTCATCCGGCGGCAATGATGGCTGGCATGGAAGCCGCTGGCGTTCCTGCCATCCGCATGGAGTTGGGATTCTTCAATCGGCACAATTATACGCAGCTCGACCACGTTGGCTTTAATCACATGGCGTCATGGGCCGACGACTGGGCGATAGGCCCGGAATCGGCCGCTGCTGGCCGCCTGTGGAAAGTCTGGCCGCGTGATCTTGTTCCGGTGATTGCCCGGCCTGGCCGCGTGGTGGTCCTGGGCCAAGTTGCTGGCGATACTCAGCTGCTGGAGAGCGAGACCGCTGATTCGGCTGTGCTGTTCCGTGCAGTCTGCCAAGCAGTGGGCGACCGAGCCGACGTAGTTTACCGCCCGCACCCGACTACGCGCCGGCAGCCGACCGTTGACGCAGCCCACCACACGTCCGGCACGCTGGAAGAGGATGTTGCCGGCGCAGCGTTCGTGGTGACCATCAATTCCAACAGCGGCAATGAAGCGCTTGCCATGGGCTGCCCCGTGCTGTGCCTAGGGCCGGCCCTGTACGAGCGCGCGGGCGTGGCCCGCAAGGCTACCATCGGCAACATGCAAGAGGGCGTGACAGCCATGCTGGACGGCCGGGCACCTGACCCGGTGCGTGTCATGCGATATCTGTACCGGCTGGCGGCTCGCCAGTGGTCACAAGAGGAACTGGCTAACGGCAATGTGCTTGTGCCGCTCCTGAAAGAGGCTCTACATGAGCAACACGTTTGAATATCCCATCGCCTACGAAGATCGCGACGCGATCCGCACGAGCCGATGGCAGCTCAACGATATCAAGACGCTGGCCGCCGGCCCGACTAATGACGGCTGGCTGTGGTTCTCGCTGGCCAAGGTTGGCGATACGGCCACGATAACGGTGTTCAGCGACGATGCAGGCTCATCGTCCATCGCGTCCGGCACAGGCGATATCTCAGACGTGGAGACCACGCCCGTCAAGATCACGCTGACGGAGGAAAGCAGTTCGGGCGTGACCGGCGAGCTGTACGTGGAGGCATATACCGCCGACGCTGACGCCATCCCGCTGCTGGTGTCGCTCTGTATCGACAAGCATGTCTCCATTCACTACGCTAAGCTGACGGAACTGCCGGCCTTCGATGCGACGTTCGGCATGGCCGAACACTGTTCGGCTGCCAGCTCGATCGTACTGCTACTGGTGTCCAATCTGTACAACGTGCAGCTGGGCGGCTTCGGTGCGCCGGAAGATCGCAACTTGTCGCCGGCGGACAGGCTGGTGCCTGACTTCCGCAAGATCGTTACGCCCCAACAGTTGCGCGCGGCGGCGGTCCACAAGACGCTGGAGCTGGCATTCTTCCGGTCGCATGACATGGCGGCTGATACGATGTACAGCGAGAACGGCGACCGGCACAAGGAGCTATACGATGAGGCTGTCGGCGCGTGGAACCTGACGATAGCCGCCGCCCCTGACGATACGCTTGACGCTGGAGAGAGTGCGTCGGCGAGCTTCAAGTTCATCACGCGGAACTGAGGACGCCATGCCAGTCCGCGGCCTCAAGCAATTCGAGCGCGACCTGGACAAGTTCCTGTCACCGGATCGGATTGGCGCAGCGTTTGTGGAGCGTTTCGGCAAGGTACTGATTCAGCAACTCATCGCCGATGCCCACGTTGGTACGGGCCCGGGCAACACGCGATATCCGCCCTATTCCGCTGAGCACCTGAAAGTGAAGGTCCGCAAGCAAGGCGGGGCAGCGGGCAACTTTCTGCGTGGGCCGAGCCGGACGGGCAGACGCGGCGGGATGCTGGATGCCAAGCGGTTTGGCTGGAAGGTCAACATGCGTGTGGGCAGCTCCAAGGGCGGGGCTGTGCTAGTGTGGACGGCGGAGAATGCCGAGATGGGCATATACGCCGAAGTCCATAATAGCGGCCTGCCGATCGGCAAGGGCGGCCCGGTGAAAAAGCGTGAGTTCATGCACTTCGATACCACTGCCATGCAGAGCATCATCGCCAAGGGCTTTGAAGACACGATAGACGGCCTGTCGGCCGAGTTCGCCCAGGAATGGGGAGGCCGAGTTCATGGCTGAGGTCACAGCAAGCACAACCGAAATTGACATTATCAACGCGCTGGCGGCATCGCTGGGTACTGCAACAATATCCGGCGTCGATGTGTTCGCCGACGTTCATGTGAGCCTGTCGGAAGAATTTTCATTTGGGACACAGTTCATATCAAGCCCGCTGGTGGTGGTGCAGTATATCAATACCGAAGAGTTCGATCTGACGGACCTTCGGCGTGGACGGCTAATCAAGGGGGAGCTGATCCTTGCCGCTAAGAAGAATACTCAGCAGGCGGCGACACAGGAGGTGTTCCGGCTGATGAATGTCGCCAAGAATGCGATCTTTGCCACGCCGCCGAGCGATGCCGAAGCATTCAGTACCCAGCCGGACGATGACTTACATCGTGCCGTGGTCTTCGGCGAACCGGAAACAGACAACACCAGCAATCACCCGTGGTCGATAATGACGCTGCCATTTGAAATTGCCAACGTCATCGCCAACGTAACCAGCCATTAGATAGGAGCAATATCATGGTCTCGACTCCACCTAAAGTATTCAAAGACGTTCACAACGTCGTCTATGACAGTGGCGATGCCATCACTGGCATCGGCTCGATCAACCAAACCAATTCCGGCCGGGTCATATCGCAACGGTCTGACGCGGGCACGTTCACGCGGTCTGTCATATCAGGCGACATTACCGGCACTATCACATTCCTGGACGCCATCCAAGCGGCTCTGCTGGCGAACAAAGTGGCGGCCGATAAGAACCTGATGTTCGATGCCACCGATGAAGCCGGCGCGGTGGGCACATGGACGCTGACGAAGTTCAAGAGTGCAGGATTCACAGCGGCGTTTGGCAATGCCACGCCGAGTTCGGCCACCGTGTCTTATGGCGCCGACGCCTTGACTGGGCCAGTCTAATCAATGACTTCCGGCCCAGATAAATATGCGATGCTAGCCGGCACGTCCCGCCGCAACATAGGCGACGGCGTGCTGCATCCTGACCGTTGCCAAAAGTTCATGCTGCGCGGGGCGGCGTTCTTTGTCCAGCCGCTTGTGCCGTCGAACGCCATTCGGTTCACACCGACCTTCAACGGCGATGACGTGTCGATGTCTGTGGACCTGGCGGAGACCATCGTCGATCCAGCCGTGACAGATCTGGCGAGCAAGGTCATTGCTGGGGCCGACATCCAACATGGCGACAACTGCCCGATGTGTGGGCAGCCGCGCGAGGCCACGCTAGCAGTCGACCTGGACGCGCAGGGCGAATGGCTGTGCATCGTTGCCCGATACGTCGCTGCCATCGTCCGCAAGCAGCACACGCTGACCGATGACGATCTGAATGAACTGCTGATGTCCGATGGTGAATCAATACCGCCGTGGGTATCGCAGGCCATGGCGCATGCCAACGGTGTCGCGCTGGCGGGCGGATAGGTAAGCATGGCGAAGCGTCTTGAAATACCCCTAGACTTGAACACGTCCAGGGCGCAGCGTGCGTCCAAGGCGTTGACGACTGACATTGCATCGGCCGGGACTGCCGCTGAACAAACCGGGGCGAGTGGCACGATTGCATTCGGAGCGATCGCGGCAGGAGCGGTGGCTGCGGCTGCCGCGATAACAATTGCTATCAGCGAAGTCGAGCGTTTGGATGCAGCGCACGCGGAGGCAAGTCGGCGTCAGGCAGATCGCATCCAGACAGGGTCTACCGCCCTTACTCGCGATCTAATCAACCAAGTCTTCGCCCTGACACGTCAAGACCCGCAAGAGATTCAACGCATCGCCAATGAAGCTGCTCAGCGATTGCCCGGCGTCAGCGAAGATGACTTCCTGCTATCCCAGATACAACAGCTATCCCTGATACCCGGTGCACAACAGGCGGACGTTCAATCTGAAGTCGAGACGCTTAGGTTGTCCCGAGCTGTTCCGATTGATGTGGGTACGCAACTTGAAGCCACATTGATCAAGCTATTTGGTTTAGGGGACGTGGGGCAACGGCAGCAACAGATAGCAGAGATTGCAGCAGTAGCAGAGGAATCAGGTTTCACGCCTGGGCAGTTCGCAACAATCATCACCAAGGCGGGCCCGGAACTGAGCGCGGGCGGTTTGTCACTCAGCCAACAAGTCGCGTACATCAATGCGATATCCGGCTTCTTTGTGGGCCAGCCTGAACTTGCGACCACTGCGTTGAAGCGTATATCCCGACTCTCATTGCTGGGCGAATCCAAGTTGATGGAGCAGATACTCACTGCTGCTAACTTCGACCCGAAGTCTCGCAACCTCGACGAAATACGCATCGCAGTCGTTAAATTCATCCGCGAAGGTGGCGACACGGCAGCGCTCGGAACGGCTTTGGGCAATAAGGAAATTGTTGGGGAGCTTGTAAAACTGGCGAAGCCCGCGTTCGATATTGGCCTTGAAGAAGCCAAGACAAATGCTGCTGGTGCCTCCTTTGCTAATGAGATAGCGGCGGCCGACCAGTTCCTGTCTTTTGAATCGTCTCAAGCCGAGTCGGCTACCGCCGCCGGGCGTGCTGCCGATTTTGAGTTTGGCAAACCAGGGTCGACGTTGGAAGCAGCAACGATTGTAGAACAGGCCCTTCTACGAGTATCGAACGTGCCTGGCTTCCAGCAGGGGCTGCTGGATTTTGAACGCGCCCAAAACAGGATCGGACGGGCTACGTCTGCCGACGAGGCGGAGGAATTGTTTCGGCTAGAAGCCTTGTACCCGGCTATTCGGGACGGTTTGGAGCGCGTTGAATTTGGAGACCGTGCGAATGTGTCGCCGGGTCGAGGCATAGCATCACGCGCCGTCACCCTGCAAGTGCAGTTGAAGAACGCCCGTGCACGTGCGCTCGGAGGTGGTGCATTCACCGTCCTGGGCCGCAATCGTGCCAATGCGATAAGTGCATACCGTGGCAAGATGGAACAGGCTGTGGAGTTTCTGCGAGATGTCCAGATCGGCGGTGTTGTAGATTTGCCGCTAGCGAGGGATGTCGCGCCGACAGCAGAAGAAAGCCGGGAAGCTGGTGAGGTGCTCGAGGGCTTCGGCAGATTGAATACGCCAGATAGCGGCACAGACAGCGGCATCGGCGATCAATCCAGCGCTGGCGGCGTCAACATCGGCGTCTTCTACGGCAATTCGCCTCGCCAACTGGCTGGCAATAACATCACGCGCACAGGAGTAGCAGTCTGATATGCCCGCCCCTACCTTCAACAGCGTCGCTCTGGTCGATGACAGCTGGGTCTGGACGCCGAGCGGCCCGACGGCCCGCGTGTCGACCGGTGCCATGCCAGGCATCGACGGCGTGTTCATTCATGACAATGGCGTCGGCGCCGGCGGGCATACGGTGACCGGCAACTTGGTCAGCGACAGCCAGGGGACGGCTGACGCGGCTATCGCAGACCTGACGGCCAAGATCGCTGTGAAGCGGGCTCTGCTATCTGATGGCGTGGCGGTGTTCGTCGATTCTGGCGGCACGTCACACACGTTCTGCAAGCTGGTCAGCTACTCTGTTGGGGCTATCGTACAAGAGGAAGATGTGGGGGCGGGTACCTGGCGTGCTCGCCGGTCTGTTACGGCCACGCTGATAGATCAGGACACCACTCAGGTCACCGCCCCATGACCTTTTATGCTGACAGCGTGTTTCGAGTCCGGGCGGTCAATACGCCATCGGGTGCAGTGTGGCGTGGCCGCACGAACAAGCCCGGCGTGCAGTGCTATCTGTCCGGCTCGCTGGTAGACTTCCAAGAGCCGAATGCCAATGGCGATGTAGAGTTCCGGCTGTCGGCGATACTACCCCGCGACATAGTGTTTCTGCTAGCCGTAGACCTGGCTGATGCTGATATCGACCACTTCGATGAAGCGTTTCCTGAGGCTGCTGCCAACGGTAACCGGCTGACGATATCGGTAGTCCAAGACCTGGACTATGATATCGGTGATGTCATCAAGATGTATGTCGGCCCGATAGAAGAGGCCGAGGCTACCGATCTGGTTTTCACCCGCGACATCTTCCCGTCGGGCCGGGCTGCCGGCGGCTGGGGCTTTAACTGGGGCATCAACTGGGGCTTGGGTCCGCTGGGCGTCGGCTGGGGCATCAACTGGGGCATCAACTGGGGTATCGGGACCGGTGCCATCGAGTTCCAGACCGGGCCGCTGATACGCGGCGACTGGCCTGTCAAGGTGACTGTAGAAGACGCTGCCGGCAATGTGTCGACGGCTTTTGAAAGCATTGAGACTCTGGACACATTCGCACGGCCGGCAACAGACCTGGCCATCGAATCATATACCAAGATCGGCGACACGCTCGTACTGACCTTCACGCCTTCCGAGGATTTATAATGCCAGAAGCACCTATATCAGACGCGCAAGCCGTAGCGCTACATGGCACGACCGATGACACAAAGGGCTTGTCCTACGAGACGCCCGGGGCTGATTACCAGGTCACCGGACAGCGACAGGCGAACCAGTTCAATCTGTTTGCAGACCTGCCGAACGCCTTGCGAGTGTTCCGCGGTGACAGCTTCACATCCAGCGTGCGCGACTTCGGCGTACGTGGCGGCCTGTATATGAATAGTGATGTGACGATCACGTTCTCCGCCGTCGATTCGCAGGCGCTCACGAATGACGCCTTCAATTACATCTTCCTGACCGGTGATGGCACGCTAACGGTCAACACGACCGGCTTCCCGATCCCCTCTGAAACGCCTCACGTGCCGCTGGCGATCATTGGCGTAGGCACTCAGTCTGCCGCGCTGATCGACAAGGAATACGAGCGAGTCGACATGGTGGACCAGCGATGCCGGGCGGTCTTCCAGTTACTCGCCGAGCCGACAGACACGGTCCGCAACGAAAGCGGCGGCAACATGACTGCCGGCGATCTGGTCTATCGGAGCGGCTACAACCCTGTCGACGACGTGACTGTCGTATCACTGGCTGACGCTGACGGCAACGAAAAGGCTGCCTCGCTGGTCCTGCTGGAAGATATCGACGACGGCAACACCGGCCCCGCCAGCTCCAATGCCATTGTTACGATCAACACGACAGCCCTGGCCGAAGACGATGAGTTGTTCCTGTCGGCGACGGCCGGCGAGTTCACAGACACAGAGCCGACTGGAGCGAATCAACTATCGCAGCACGTCGGTATTGTGCG
>SDBT01006415.1_pt1 | contig 19520 bp, 37 predicted proteins | sample 2277101 | NCBI WGS metagenome assembly SDBT01 (sample SAMN10404973, study PRJNA504765) | marine sediment metagenome | isolation source: marine sediment core GS10_PC15, 103 cmbsf | place: Arctic Ocean: Southern Knipovich Ridge | collected 2010 | reverse complement strand
CCATTCAGTTGGTAGGTTAAAAGTTCCGTACTTAATCTTGTCGATGTAAATGGCGAGGGCGGTACCAAAGAAGCCTATCAGAGCGATAGCGAGGGATTTCCAGAAGGAAAGTTTGCTTTCTATGTTAGAAATTCTATCTGATAATTTTTTTAGTTTTTTGTGCTGTTTTTGCATTATCAGCTCTCCTCCATATTTTTAATGAGCCGTCTTACTTCTTTGTAATTATTTTTCCAAAATGTTCCGATACAGATTGAACAAAACTGATATTCACCATTCAGTATAACCCAAGTAGATACTTCATCCTCCATTAATTCGCCGTGTTCGGCACAAGAAATATAGGATTCTTCGGCGAAACTATCTATTAAAGATATTTGGCTCAGCAGAACAATCAACATCACTCCAGCTACCTTCAGGCTCATTGTTAATAATTTTGACATCTTTCTCCTCCTTCAAATTTTGAAAACGTTTTTCAAGTTTACCTATTTCTTCTTTTATGACCCGATATTCAACAAGTTTTTTGAGATGTTTTACATTATCAAGTATATATTTAAGGTCGGAAAATAGAATATATGTTTTTTCATCATTGCCCCAATAAGAATTATAGGTTCGTCTTTCTATTTCCAATCCCATATTGCTAGCTCTTAATATATACTCAATTACTTGTGATGCTTTTAGATTTACTGTATTTTCCCCCGCAAAACTATTTGTGATTAACAGAATATTTATCAATAGTATACGTAATGCCGTCATCATTAAACCAAACTTCATGTTTTTCATCTTTCTCCTCCAATTTTTCTATGCGTTGTTCGAGTTCTTTAATATAATCTACCCAATAGCAATCTATGTTGACTTTACGATGAATGGCTGAGTTTATTATCTTATTTTGCTCTTGAGTAAAAACATAATCACTATCTTTACAATACCATTCTCTATCATTATTACTATCACGAAATTTCAAATTTTCGCTATTTGCATAACAAAAAGGACAAATAACAAAATAAGGCATCTCATCTTCAAATCTTTCCCCCGCAAAACACAAAGGAAGTGATAGCATTAAGAGTAATTCAAAGGCGAGTAGGATAAATAGTAATTTTTTCATTTAATCCCTCCATTCATTTATTTTTATAAACTTCCAATTACCTTCGCAAATATCTTTTCCCAAACCATCTGCTTTTGCAATTTCATCTTCGGATAAAGCAAGCCATACAGTTTTTATAGGAATAGCAAAAAATTTGTATACTATTCTTACTTGATAAGTAAAGTCGGGATGCCATTCTTTATTTAATTTATCATACATAACAGCACACATTCTCCAACCATCAATTTCTACTGTTCTATGTATTATTTCAAAAAAAGACACACATAAGAATATTCCGATTAGGATACCTAATAAAATCTTTTTCATAAAGCCTCCTCATACTTTTCCATTATAAGTTTGTGGATTGCTTGGGCTAATTTATATTTCCATGGATTTACAACTTCTGTGTTTTGTTTATTGCACCAAGGACATAAACCTCTTGTTTCTATCGCCTTACCTGTCCTTCCACAACACTTAAAAACAAAAAGTCTTTTTTCTTTTTCGATGATACTCTCTAAACAATTTGGAATTATGTCTTTTAACACTTCCTCCACACTCGGCTCTAAGGATTTAAGGCCGGAGAGAGCCTTATCTGTATCTTTATCCCACTTACCCACATCGCATTGTTGTTCAAACTTACCACCCTCAACAAATAGATTGCTTAATATCTCCCTTACTTTGCTCATATCTCCTCCTATGTTAATTCTTTCAACCGCTTCTCAAAAGCCCTGCATAAAACACTTAAATACATATCTGTATGCCAGGGTTGGCTTCTATCTAATATCAATAATTTATCCCGATAATTTTCTCCAAGCAACCTCATTATCTCTTTTTCAATCGCTTTCCCCTTATTATAATCGTGATGCCAATACTGATGGCAACACATCCATCCTGCGAGTAAAATATTCTCACTATGAAATTCCAAACGAGGCCGTTCACTTATTGGTATTATATGAAACCGCCCAAGGGTTGTATGCTTACCGCAGAGTTCGCAGGTGTAGAAATTACTCCTTTCCTTTTTTAATATTTCGAGGTGGAGCTTGCCGATTCTGTCGCGGAGCTTTTTGCGGGAGCTACGTTTTCGTAAAGGGGTGCGCCGTTTTAAGTAGGAGCGTTTCATTGTTTTTCTTTTTCCTCATATATATTGCCGATTACTTCTAATGTATTGAGTTGATGATTGTGCAAGAGAGTTTCACCCGAAAGGTTTTTAGTAGCAAATGCTCCAAAAGTTTCATCATAAACCACTTCACCTCTATGGGGTAATGAGCCGCCCTCAAAACTCATTCTACAATCTACTATATCCCCTTCCCATATCTCTTTTCCGTTCTTGTCTTTGAGGCCGGTGTATTGCATATAAATATAATCGAGTTGCTCGGCAGAATCGGGTTCAAGGTCTTGTAATTGCCAATCCCACATTTTATCCCAAGTAATCATTTTATTATTTTCTTTATCCCACGTTCTAAACTTGATTTCTCTCATCTTACCCTCCTACAATAGCGTTCCTTGCGTATTCTTTATAATTCTATATCACTCTTCACTTCGTTACCCCAGACATCCCAGCCCAAAGTTCTTTGACGAGCAAAAAGTTCAATTTTAAGACCACCAAAACATTTATCAATTATATCTCTTGCTAACTCTGGTTTTTCGGAATGTTTAAGTCTTTTCGCTTCAAACCAAGTTGACCAATGTCTTTCTTTGTGTTTTAAACTACCCCTACGAGCAAACAATAAAAATTCTGCGGAAGTTCCAAATGTTCCCCCAAGTCCTCTTCCCTTTGGTTTCTTGCACCATATAAGCATGGTTACTGGTTTAAACCCCCATCGTCTTGCTATAGAATAACTTTGTTCAATATACTTATTTATTGTCCATAAAAATAATACTGAATTATCATTAGATATATTGTAAACCGATAAATTCTTTATTTCTTCAACAGTCATTGTTTTATATGGTAAATCCCTTGTTTTTTGATGTGGTATATGTAGATTTTTAGACCCTCTCTTTACTTCCCAAGGCGGATCAGCATATATTATTTGATATTTTTTCATAATCTCTTTCCTATTTCAGTTATTACATTAAAGATAATATTTTCCATCCTTGAATTTTAATATACCTTTTTTAATTAGTTGTGCTATAAGTTTATTTAGTTGTGCATGAATATTTTGATGATGTGAATGGTTTTTAGATAAAAATAAATTTGATATATGATAGTTTGTTCTATCTAAATCAATATGATGTATCGGTTCCGCTTTAGAAGGTAATCTCCCAAGATGTTTTTCTATTTCCAATACATGTTTGAACACATAGCCCACATTAGATGCTCTCAAATGGGTTGGTAAATGGTATGCTGGATAGCCTGTTTTTAAAACCTCTCCTATTCTTTTTCTATTACGACTATACTTACCTTTTAGGGGGCGAGTAATCTGCAATCTTTTAAGATGCCTACACACAGTAACTCTTGCTACCCCATACTTTTTCGCCATTGCACCGCTACTCATAATCTTATAATCTTCTATAACTTGGACATCTAAGGGCATCTTACGAGTCTGCATACTATCTCCTTAATTACATTCGTTGTTACGGCATTTCCCAAAGTTTTGTAACGCTGTGTATCTGATATTGTAACACAGTTACCTTTATTGTCAATACCTTTTTCTGTCCATCCATCAGGAAATCCTTGTAGTCTTTCACATTCGGTTGGGGTAAGGCGCCGGATTCGGGGGCCCAGGGCAACACCCCCCGTATTTGCTCCGTCTATTGTATATGCTTCGTCTTTTTTATAGTTTTTTTCATTTCTACCTAAAAACTTCAGTGGCATACGAGTTACAAACGTACTATCCGCTTTTGTTCCTATATCTGGCCTTATTGGCGTACTAAATTTGGTTTGTGATTGTCCTTTGTCTGCGTTAACCTTCTTATTAAATAGTTGGTCATCTTCTCCGATAGGAAATACTTCGGGTCTACTTGTTCCTCTAAGATGTCCGATAATGAACACTCTTTCCCTATTCTGGGGGACCCCGTAGTTCTTACTATTAAGAACTTCCCATTGAAGGTCATACCCAATGTCGGAGAATACCCTAATAATTGTCGTGAAAGTTTGTCCCCCATCGTGAGAAAGGATGCCTTTAACGTTCTCGAATATAAAATATCTTGGTTTTTTTTCGGCAAGAATCCGAGCATAGTCATAGAAGAGCGTACCTCGTGTATCTTCAAATCCGCCCCGGTTTCCAGCAATCGAAAAACTTTGGCAAGGTGTTCCCCCACACAAGAGGTCGTGATCGGGAATAAGTCTTGTGTCGACTTTTGTGATGTCTCCTTCATATAACTCCTTGTCTCCGAAGTTCTTTCGGTAGATTTGACAGGCGTATTTATTGATTTCGTTTGCCCAGACACAAGTATAAACCCTCCGCTGTGGCTGAACCCTACCGATTTTATTGATGCCGCTATCTCTGGTTTTGATAGAGTTTCCCATCCCCTCGTTCCGTGCCTTCTGACACCCCAAGTTAACAACTTCCAATCCATACCTAAACCCTCCTATGCCTGCGAATAGTTCAATAAACCTTATCACTAAATCGCCCTCCCCCAATGTACCGTTGTATCACCCATTATTTCACTCTCTTTGCAATATCGTTCATTATGCTTCCAACCATTCTGCTAATACCGTTTACCTTATTTCTTTTCTCTATGGCGATTTTTTTCCTTGCTTCATCTTTGTATCTATCCATGAAATCCAATGCCTTATCTTTCGGCAGTTTTTCAACTATCTTTTTTAGTCTTTCTTTCATGGCTGTTTAAAAAAATCCATCCATCTTTTTACAACCCCGGATTCGTACCCTTCTACAAACAATCTGTAATTGTCTATGTGTTTACGCATTTCGATAGTCTTTACCTTACCTCTACCTGTCATACCAACTACCATTTTACATTGCTTGTAGATGGATAATGTAACAGGGCAGACTTCTTGTTGAAATTTTCTAATCATTTTTTCTTTCTTAACCTTCCTATGAGTTGGTCTATCACACTTCTCATTATAGGTATGGACAGTTTATCTGCCCACCAAACCTCTGGGTCTTTTCCACTTTCAAGAAACTCATTTATAAACTCTTTGATCTCATCCGCACTATATGTTAATAAGAGATCTTTAAGAAGCTTGCCATCCCTACCCCAATTCGGTGCATACCCTATCCCTATCTCTTCTTTATATCTATTTATATAATAGTATATAAGAGTGTGAGTTGCTGACGTAGGTGTCGTACTAACTTCGGACTTACTACGAACCTTACGTTGAATCTTGATATTTAGCTCTCTTTCTTCTCTTTTAGTGAAGTCATCTGCGCGATCCGGTAAAATGGCTATAAATACCGCTTTAGGCAAACAATTTTTATCAATTAGACCTATATCCCCCATAAAATCTATTATACCTTTTAGTATATCGGGAATTAATCCCCATTCTTCTGCCATCTCTGTTTGAGGGTATTTTTCAAAGTCCAAGTATCCACCTATGCCTTCTTTTGCTACTGTTTCTACTAAACACCACCAGGTTCCTATGCCTACCATACCAAACTTCTTTTTAAGGCGTTTTAGCTTAATGTCCTCACGGGCATCTGAATCATGCTTAAACCACTTCATATAATCCCTAAAAAAAGCACCCTACACAGGCTGTCAAAGACATTTGAGCCGGGAGGCACCTGTACAGGGCACAAAAATAGCCGATACAAAAATATCGGCTTAATACAATTTCTTATAGTCTTTGACATTAACATCGCCTCCCGTTTAGATACTAAAGTATATCATATTTCTCGACCATTGTCAAATAAATCTTCCTTCGCTTCTCTCACATACATATACCAACTTCTTTTCGTTCCATCTATCATCTTAGTCTTATTTTTTATGTTCATACCCTCCCGACGGAGTTCATAGAGACGGGCATTATATTGCGCTAGACCAAGAAGTAAGATATTCGGAAGTGGAACCCATTGACCTTCACGAGATTCAAATAGCTCTCTAAGTTTTTGGTGTTGGGATTTCATTCTGGTTGAATCCTAAATTTTATCCCTTTATTTCTTAAAACATCTTTAGCCAACTTATCGCATATCATATTTTCATCGCGGGGGATCCATTCCAAAGCAGTCTTTTTAAATTTCTTAAATAGCTTTTGTGCTTCATAGGCGAATGGCAAATATATACCTTGCCTCATTCTCCATCGACCTGACATTTGCTCTATAACTAACTTGCTGTCACCCCGGATTATAATAGGTTCTCTATTCCGTTTACCTGCTATAAGTATTTCTAATATACTTATGAATCCTTTATATTCTGCTACATTATTGCTGATTGCGTCACCTTGTCCTACATATACTCCCCGGTTTAAACTTTCGTCAGAGCCAAATTGGATATGAGTGCCATAAGCCCCATGCCCTCCGGGATTCTTAGGCTCACATACTCCATCAAACCAACACTTAATCACAATAAATCCCTCCTATACCTCATTGTATTCTCTTATAAAATATGCCAGCGATTTGCTTCTCTTTTTCTTGATAAAAATTTTACCATTTCACTACTTGAATAAAATATTTTTGGATGATTTTTCCCATACCAATTACACCACTTCTCACACTCATCAAGCCAAACCCATCTAAATATTTCTTTTTTTTGTATCTTGTAGCAACTATTATCTGTCCAAATTCTATATCTTTTTGATATAGAAAGAAGACAATTATTTTCGATTTCTTTTTGTAATCTATCTACTATTGTTTTTAATTCAACCATTTTCATTTCTTACCTCCTTTGTTACAAATCACTCTGCTAAAGACTCTCTTTACAATTCCTCACAATATGATCTGCATATAAAAAACCAAGACAGATGAGTAGGGCGAGGGAGATTACGAAGAAAGTTGCCATTTTTCTCCGTTCCATTTCTTTTTGAATTTTTCAGACATCACAAATGCGAGCCAGAGTTGTTCCATAGAAAGTAAATGTATTGTTTTAATATAATATGCAAATTGAGCAACCTTATAATGTGTTTCGCTTGTAGGATTAAATTCTGCAAAACTTACCATCTCTTGCAATTGGTCTTGCACATTTTTAGTTTTATCAAAGTTTTTAAAATCTTTGGGTTGGCATTCAATCGCTTTGTTTAACATCAATGAGAACTCTTTTGAGTTGTCCATAATCTCCTTTTAGGGCAGTTGCCCTGTGGAAGGTTAACATATAATTTATATTATAGAGGTTCCCTACCCCCGCCACAGGGACAAACTGCATTATTTAATCTTCCTCTTCTACTGCTTCCTTACCAACTGCTACCCATTTACCATCGACTTCCTTTTCAACCTTGTAACTCGTTTTATTACCTAAACCGGCTCGAGTTAATTTAATTTTGGTATTAGGTTGAATATTATCGAATATGCGAGCCAATCCACACGCACCTGATCGGAGTGTCTTTACACCCCATTCTGTATCAAACTTATAATTAACGACCTCCTTCTCCGCATCATAAGGATTAGGCGTTACTATCGCACTCTTAAACATAGCTTCTACCGATTCCCCATCATCAAGCGATATATATTGGCTGTTGCGTTTCGCAAAATCTCCTAACTTACCCATATTTTGTTCACCCCCCTTCTGTTTATGAAAACATCTAAGGCAAATGCTATCGTGGATTTCTACGCCTGTTGCACCGCACTCATTACACATCTTTTCCACATTCGAGACAAATGCCATTTTTTCTTTCCCCGCTATGGTTGCATTTCTCTTTTTCTTTGAGTTGAAGTTCTATCGGATAATCTTTCTTTGAAACCTCAACACCTTCCGTTTCGTTCTTCCAGATTCTTTTAGCCGATAAAAACAAATCATATTTATCCTCTATTTCAGTAAACTTGTAACCCTTCCGTGTACGATAACCAAGCTGTAAAATACCGAGTTTTGCTTTTGTTACTTCCTCTATAGTAACATCCAAGAACTTCTCACCCCTTGCTTCTTCCGCCAAAAGCATTTCTATTAAGGCATTCTTATAAGCACTTACTTGAAGCTCAAAGGATGGCCAGATATTCGGAGAGGTCTTAAAGTCGATAATCCATAGCTCGTTTTGTGGTTCTTTGCCCTCTTTAAGCTCTTTTTTGGTTTGAGGCTTAGTAACTCTACATATAAGGTCTAAAGTGCCAGCATACCCCTCTATATCGTCAAAAACAACCATCTCACGAGCAATCATAGCTGGTTTAGTGTCTTTCCACCAATTAACAAAGGACATAAGGCATTCATATTCTTTAACACCAAGTTTTTCAAAAATACCTGTTTCCGAATTAGGATATTCCCTATCCATCTCTACCGTTTCGCCATCTATAAGGCTACCAACACCACTATGAGTTTTCGATCCCTTATCTCCTGCGGCCAGTTTAATAGCTTGAGATTCATCCCAAGAACGCTGAGAAAGCCATTTATAAAATCTTACACCTTTAGGATAAAATGAACTTATCCAAGTAATTGAGGGAACATAAATCAATTCTTCTGGTTTTTCAGGATTAGGTTTAGAATACCAACGTTCGTCGCAAATTGTTATCTGAACTATCTTTTTTTCTGCATCAACAGTTTTGATTATCTTTTGCATTTGACACCTCCATTTTATTGTTTAAATATGAAAAAGTTTTCTTATGACATTCTTTACATAATGTTCTTCCATTATTTATATTCCAAAGTTCTGCACATTCCAAAGCATCTTTTAATGTTTTTATTTTGTATTCGTTAAAAATGATAATAAACGGCTTTGGATAATGGTCGGCTTCTATATAGGTATTTCTTTTTCCACATAATATACAAGTAAAATTATCTCTTGTAAAAACATCTGAACGCCACTGACGATATTCAAATAATGTTCTTATTTGATTTTTAAGTGGGGTTATTCCTCCACTCCATTTGTAATTTTTTTCTCCTCTATTTTGTTCTTTTTGAAATTCAGTTTTAGGAGAATGATGTTTACCTTTGTATGCCTTCCCCATACATTGAAATGAACAATATTTTCTTCCATTTTTAACTTGAGCTAAAATAGTTTCAAAAGGTTTATTGCATATTTTGCATATCAACTTTTGTCTATTTTTATTTACTGGTATAATCCCTGTTTTTATATCTTTATTCCATGTTTTATGGTTCTTCTGAAATCTTTTACCAAATGGATGTTCTTTTTGAAAACCCCAATTAGGTAAACATTTATGTCCTTTTTGAAATCCACATTGAGGCGGATGTTTATATATTCCTGTTGGCATTTTTTACTCAATCTTTCCTATAATATCATCTGCTGTATAATTATTTGTAATAAAGCGAACTTCCTTTTCGCCTTCCTCGCACTCCTCGTCTATTCTTTTACAAAGTTTATCTACATCGGCACAAAACTTTTTAGTATCGGACTTCACTATGAAATCAAGTATATCTTTATAGTCTTTCATCTGTCGTCTCGCCTTTCTGCCATAGCCATTAAATCTTCTGTGCTGAAATCTTCCTCCTCTAACATTTGACCTGTCGCTTCTTCAAGATGTTTTGCACAGACAGGAATATCGTCTAATACGATAACAGCAGGCTCTCCACATGAGTAATAAAAATCTTGGTCATTTACTATCTGTTCGCATTCCATATCAATCACTTCCTTTGATGCAAACATTCCCCTCTGGGTCGCAGAGTAATGCTTTAAGCGTTTCATTTGTTTTCATTTTGCCCTCCTTTCAATTCGTTCCCTTCCATATCATAATAGATACTTCTGTAATCATCATAGCAAAACTCAAATCCACATTCGCATTCACATTGAAGAAACCAAGGCTTACTTGGGGATTCTCCTTCACATTCTTGTCCACATTTAGGGCATTTGATTTCATTCATATATACTCCTTTATTTATCCTGCTAATCCCAAAATCTTTCCTTCAAAATAATCTAAAGTATTAAAAATCAAATCAATTTCGGATGGCAAAAAATAACCACTATAATATCTTTTTTCTATTTTGTAATGACAATAAGTATAGTTTAAATTATTTACATCTACACCTTTATGTCCATTTTTGTGTGCAAAACTATCCCAAAGACTAATTGCTTGTCGTTCATCTTTTTTATTTTTAGCCATTTCTAATAACATTTCTCCTCCTTTAATACGGCGCAGAGGTGGAAAGTACAAGCGACAACTCGCTCTTACAAGACTGTAAGAGTAAAACTTTCCGACCTCCGGCCTTTTTATTGTTTGGATTTTTTTGCATTGATTGTCGCTTGTTTTCTTCTCTTAAAATGTCCTTGAAGTATCTTTGAGATTATTGAGACTCTCGGAATATCAGTTTTCAAATGTTCTTGATTTACTAACTCGTAATCACTCTCGAAGATTCTAACACTACGACATTTCTTCATTTGTATTTAGTTTACCACAACTCAATATAAAGTCAATAGCTAAGAAAAAATAGTTTCCTCGTCGAGAAAACGAAAATAAACAAAAATAGTTTAGAGCATTTGTCCAAAAATAGGCAAAAAAAGAGGACACTTAATTAAAAGCATCCCCTTTTCTTTTCTGATAAAAACCTCAGAATCCTAAAAAACCTCTCACTTTATCTAATGCACGAGTAGCATCTATTTTACCTACGATGTAACCTTGATATTCTTTATGTACCAAATCAAACTTATTCTGCACCTCAACAGAATCCAATCCATAGCTATTTAGTTCGCCATCGAACTTATACACGACTACATCTAAACCAAGGCCTAACTGATCCCTTCTTACCCTTTCGTATTCGTTATAACGATCCTCATAGCTATCCTTGTTGATATATTCGTGAGCGTGAAACCATTTTGTTGATGTTGAATCTGCAAACACTAAAACGGAGAACATGAGAATCATCATCAATGCTAAACAAATTACTTTTCGCAACTTAAATCACCTCCTTTTCTTTTTTTACTTTATTCCAAAAAATCCAAGCAACCATACGAACACACTTATACATTATCCACCGATTTAATAAAGGCACTCCTAAAATCTCCATTCCCTCTAAGAAAATATCGTCTACTTCCTTACGAGTCATTGTTTGAAAAAAATAGCCATAATCGTGAACTATAGCCGCTCGGACATACTTTCCAGTCCATCTGCCACCAATCAAACTGTACGCAAAAGAGGGAATTGAAGCACCGTCTGTAATGAAGTCTGTAGGAACCTCTATCAGAACAGGCGGGTTTCTATACTCAAAGGGTGCTAGTAGTTTGAACAATCCATCGCCCACTAGCTTTCCTTTAAATGGCAATGGAAACGCTTTCTTTATTTTCGGAGAATCTTCTATCGCCATGCCTTTATTCCTTATTTTTATCCGTTATCAATTCTACATCGAGTAATGTCAAAACATCGTTTATCATACTTGACAGCTGGTTCTACCAATGTTACAATAATCAATAATTGAAAGGGGGTTATTGTGTTTAAAAAATGTTTGGTTTGTAAAAAGAAATTTTACGTTAGACCAATTCATATTAAAACTGGAAAAGGAAAAACTTGTTCGTATAAATGTGGTGGAATAATGCGAAAAGGGAAAAAGGTTCCTAAATTGTCTAAAGCCCTTATGGGGCATATTCCATGGAATAAAAATAAAAAAGGAATACACCTTTCGCCAAAATCCGAATTTAAAAAAGGTAGTATCCCGTGGAATAAAGGAAAAAAATGTCCTCACCTTTCTAGTAAAAACGCAAATAATTGGAAAGGTGGAAGAATGAAGCATGGAGATGGTTATATTCTTCTTTATAGACCTAATCATCCTTTTTGTGATAGTCATAGTTATGTATTTGAACATAGACTTGTAATGGAAAAGAAGCTTGGGCGATATCTTAAGCCTTGCGAACGCTCTCATCATAGAAATCAAATTAAAGACGATAACCGTCCTAAAAATCTTAAGTATTTTCCTAACGAAAGTAAACATGTAAGTTTCCATAATAAATATTTAAGAGATTACTATAAAAATAAATAACTATATCTCTTCTGTAATAAGTTCAATATCTAATAACGTGAGTACTTCTTGAATTGGATTTGATATAGTTACTTTTTCACTTCCAGCATAGAGAAGTGAAATTGCCTTTTTTTGCATATCAAGACATAGGCTTCCACTATCTCCACCTGCCGACATAGCGCTTGCCATAATTTGATGCTTAAACCTTGCTATAAATCTCCCGTAGCTTACAGCTACAGTGGCGTCTGCATCAATGACTGTTCCCTTAGTATGGCCTGTTGTCCGCCCAGATTTCTGCAATTTCATACCCTCTTCTACCTGTCCAACGCCTGTCGGTATTCCTATCTCTAAAATCTCCGGAGAAACATCCTCATCTAAAAAAGGTTTGGCTACCGCACAATCAACTAGATTCTTCGGCTCTTTTATCCAAAACAAAAATGCCGTCCACCAGCTTTTTGCCTTGATTTTTACGAATCTTTCCAGAGTAGCAATTTCATCTGCCCCTAACATCCCTTTATCATGTTTTCCTGGTTGTATAATCACGTCACCGATTTTCGCTTTGTTACTTTGTGCCAAAACATGGTTATTACTCAAAATAAGAATTTCCTTGCTTTCTCTGTCCCTCACTAGACACCCCAAAGTACCTGCCGTAATTTTATAATGACCTATCGATATTCCGCCCTTTGCAGGACGTAGACGATGTTTAAAACTTAATGCTATAATTTTTCCAATCTCTATTACATCTGTTTCGATCAAGTCTAATGTGCGTGGAACTATATCTTTTGAGAACATACTGGCAATACTTACCTTTTTTTCTACATATATTCTAATACATTTGCGCTTTGTACTAACGCCTGCAACAATCTTGTCGCCAATACCGACCCCTATAACATTTTCCAATTTGAGTAAATCATCCTCGTGGTTTTTTCTAACTCTATACATTTTATAGTTACTTTTCATTTTAGAACCTCCATAACTACCTCCTAATCCTTTACCGCATTTATAGATACTATATCTTTTAGTGGAGGATCGCTTGACATTTCAAAATCTTTGTTCTTATAACTTCCCCATCCAATAAATAACTCACCATTACAATAAGCGCAACCCGATAATGATATACATAAGAATAATATACCAACCTGTAATATTGTGCTTTTTTTAATATGAGTAAGTAGTTTATCCCTAAGATATTCCACAAGCACCCATAACCCTATTATGGCATAAATTCCCAGAAAGAGATAAAGTAAGGGCAGAAGAAGATTAAAGACTTGTTTTAATTCTTCCATTAGCCTCCTCCACCTACAAGATTAAGCATCTTCTTTCCTTATTCTCTTTAATTCTTCTGCTAAGTCTTTTCTCAACATTCCCTTTACTAACTTTATCATATTTTCCATAGTAGTTAAATATTCTTCCATGTGCTTTTTCCTACGATAGGAATAGCGTTGTTTTATTATCTTTTTCATTGTTCCTTTATTGCATTTAGAATATCTCGATTGGCAATTCGTTGCTCCCTCCTGAAATCCTCAAAACTTTCTTTTTGAGCTATCTGGGCAGTTTGTATTTTACCCACATTAGTCTCAATCTTGCCTATTTTTCCGTTAATCTCTTTGACCTCTTTTTTAGACTCTGTTCTATATTCAGAATTAACCTTTATTTTTTCAGTTTGAGTAGCGTCTGCCTTACCTAAAGACATCATAGTAACAACAAGCCAAACAGTTAATCCTCCTCCTGTAAGGCCTCCACCAATTCCTAAAAATTTCTTCTGCTTTCCGTTTATTTTCATATTCATAAGCTCTCCTTATTATCTTTCCTCTTTCCAAGTAAATGAACCTGCGCAATCAGAAGCAGTCCCTGCGCTGTTTATTATAGTTATCACTATTGTTAGTATATCAGGCGTCGTTCCCGCGACATCATTAGACAAAAACAACTTGCTCATCAAATCCTCATTTACATGACCGCTTGCAACCCTATCTTTAGCACCCGTGACAAATCCGCTGTCTATAACCAAACCTCCGCTGATAGAGGTAGATGAGGCATCAACCTGCACTCCGCTGTTAGTTGTGTCAACATCGGTAAATGACGCGCCTGTCAAAGTGCCATTTAATATAATATCATATCTTATTGTCGAATCTTCCGACATTATGCTATAAGATTTAGGAATAATTATACCTCTATACGTAATAGAATTAAACGTAGCTTTTGGCCTGATTGATATTATCGGAAGAGGGCTATTGGCTACGGTAACATTTATTAAGGAGAGATTCCGTGTAGCACCAGGGATACCTAATGGATTAAATCCGCCTTCGCTTGCTATTGCCATACAAGTAAAATCGTATGTTGTTGCCCCCGAGGCGGTAGCCGTATTGAATATTTCCGCTCTAAACGGAAGGTCGCCGGTTACAGTAAAAGGCACGGTTTTGGTATTGGCGAACTTAATTTCGTGACAATAAGTGACTTGTCCTCCGAAGTCAAAGCCATAGCGTATACGTCCCGCTCCCAACCATTGAAAATCTATTATATATATATTGTCTTTAGATTCATCTAATGTAACACCACTTTTGCCCGTTCCATCTAAAATATCTAAATTCCAAGATGATTGATTGACCGTGTTGTCTACCACGCTTCCCGAAGTTTTTGTTCTACGGACTATTTTTAAGTTAGTACCATCTTGTTCAAAGAAGAAACCATTATCGTCGTCAAACAACCCTATCCTTTTACGAACATTAGAAGTCTTAGAACCTAATATGCAAGTCCATACTACAAATTGAGATTTACCTGGTTGGTATCTAAAATATTCTCCAGTTTGAAATTTTGTTCCATCACCACTTGTCGTACCACCTGTCGTTAATCTTGCCGCAGAAGAATTGGCGACATGGGTTACATCACCATTGCCTGTCTTAATTTCTTCAAAAAATAGAGGTTCAAGGTCATAAGTAAATTGCATATCGAAGGTATTAAAAGGTTGGCTTACCCTTTTTCTACCAAAAGCATCTAAGTCCCCCGAGTCCTGCTCACGGGTGTTAGTGTTGCGGAAATTTGTAGCAAAGCTATTTATGGTGATACCTAAAATCAATAATAAGATAAGTAATTTTTTCATATTTCTCCTAATAAACTATAAACCACTCTGAATTTATACTCTGAATAGTCAATATCTCCTCTGCCGCCAATGTAACGTCAGACGCACCGTTTATGTTCTCTACCCCATTTCCATCCACAATGACATTTCTCACATTATCATAATGAGCGGTTATGTTATAAATGCGTCCTATCCCGTCCGTGCTATTAAAAGCCGAAGTAGCTGTCGGTAATGTTATAGTTATATCACTCCCATTAGTATCGCCTATTATTGTTGAATGCGTATTGTCTAAAGTTGTATTACCTGTAACGGTTAATACAGCCAATCCTTCAGCACCGTCTACTTCATGTATAGAATCTAAGGTATCTGTTGTACCTACTCCTACTGTTTCGCCTACGACAAGATTATTTGTTATCTCATAATCGCCATGACTTGTTTCTTTAGTAGTACCATAAGCAAGATTGTAAGTTAAAAATAATATAAATATAAGTTTAAGTATCTTCATTAGCTTATTATAATTACTTGTCCTGCTGCTGCTACTGGTGCTAATCCATTATCCATAATATCGTTTATTTCGGTGGAAGATAAATCCCTATCAAATACTCCCGCATCGTCTATAAGTCCATCAAAAAAATTATTAGGGGAATTATTATTTAATAATGCCCCAACTTGAAATATCGCTGTGCTATTGTTAATACCAGTCGTGTGTGCTTGAGGATTATTGGCTGATGTATCAAGCACACCATCTAAATATACTCTTATATCAATATCATTATAAACACCCGCAATATGATGCCATGCACCAGTCCCAACAATTGTACCAGCAATAGCTATATTAAATGCAGTTCCGTCATTAGATATTGAAAATGCTGCTTCGCTAGTTCCGCCTAATTGTAAAAGATATTGCCTTTGATTTGCTGCACCAAAATTATATTTCGCTATTATTGTAACACTGGTATTATCATCTTCCATCTTAACCCAACCCAATGCACTCATTTTTTGGTCAACACCGTTTATATCTGTTGAAAGTCCATCAGCGTGGGTTAAAAATTCCGTATCTCCTTGTTCAAAATCTCTTGACCAATCACCAAATTTCCTATCTGCGTCACGGGGTATTGTTCCACCACTTTCACTTAAATCATTTCCTTGAGCTTCATCAGTTTCACTGCCAACATCTTCCATAAGGTAAGCACCTTGGCAATTTATATCATTATAGTCCACATTTATGCCAGCCCAAGCTGAACTAATTAGAAAACAGTTAAGGAATAATATCAGTAATAGTTTTCGTGCCATCGGTTTTTAACCTTATCTCTTTATTTTTAACATCGTCGTTATTGCTATCCAAAACAATTATCGCTTCTTTTTCTATAACTTTTCTTCCCATCAAAACAGGAAAAGATATATCCACAAAATCTTGATTTGCTTGTGCATTATAATCAATCCGTATTTGGTTTATGGTTTTTGGTGCATTTTTGTTGAACTCTTTTTGGATAAGCCTTCGGCTATGAGACTTTAAATCTTCATCAATTCGTTCTGCTATTTCAGTTTTACTCATACCCAAAAAATTCCGCTTATTATATCGGGTACAGTAAACATAAACAAGTTCTTCTTTACTATTTATCATCTTGGGATAACGGCTTTCAACATTTTTTCCATCAACAACATAAGAAGTCCACACCCGTATGTTGCCGTTAGCATCTTTGTCTATCGCCACAATCTCGCCCGAAGTGTCGGCGAAAGCGAATACCGCTACTAAACACAAACAAAAAGCAATGCCTATTATTTTTTTCATAACCTCTCCTATTTTGCGTCATTTACCCAAAATATTAACTTACCACCAACCCAATCTACGTCTGTAGATGGAACATTCAAAACTATGTAATCATCAGCATCTATCGCTGAATCATCCATATTTTCTCTGATAATCTTATTAAAAGCATCACTACCAGATGTCGTAGGAGAAGCAATCCCGTTCTGTAATAACATAGGGTCGCCTGCCCACTCTTCAAAAGGAAGAACATAAGCTACATCTGCCCCTAAAGATATTTGTATACTTGCTAATGTTATCCCATGTGGATACAATTCACTATCAGCCTTAAATATTGCAATTTCATCATTTACACCGTCAGGAGCAAATATAAGAAAGTCTTTATCTATAAGAGAAGGCATTGTTCTTGGTCCAGACGCTGCAAAAACCTCTATTGAATCATCATTAGTATCCCACGCTATCTGTCCTGAAATAGTTACTGCCGGACTTGCTGCATTTGGTATTTCAAGCGAAGTTGCTCCACCAAAATCATGAATACCAGTAGGCGTATCTCCTGTTACAAGATACAAATTATTTAATGCTATACCTCCTGCAATAGTATCATAAAGTGTAAGATTATCCGAACCATCTAACTGTAATGTAGCATTATTACCAGAACCAATATCCAATCTTGTTGTAGCTTCCAATATAGGTGATGAAGCATCTGTAGTTGCTCTGAATGTAACGGTTGTTACTTTATTAGTTGCCGTTATATTAACCGCACTCGCTTCTCCTGAGACTTCAAGGTTTCCATCTACAAACCCCACACCTGTAGCCATTCTTACCGAAGAAGCAGTACCTGCTATAGTAATATTAGAAGCGGACATATCTCCACCTGCCGAAGAACCTCTTGATACAACATTAGCAAGAGTATCTGTTTCTCCAGTCAATACTCCTATAACTGTAGCTGAATCAAAATTCTGTACACCTGTCCACGTAAAATTATCTCCTTCATTTAACTCGGCAGCACTTATTGAATCATTTGGGACTGTTACCCCTGTAGTAAATATTGGAGATGTGCCAAATACAGCAACTCCAGTTCCAGTTTCATCCGTTAATCTTTCTCTCAAATTAGTTGATGAAAATGTATCTAAATCATCTGCTAATACTATTCCTGAAAGTGTTGTAGTAGTATGGTCATGTGAATCATTAGCAACATCGCCATTTGAATCTAAGTCATTGGCTGCATTGAAAACTGCTCCTATCGTAGCTTTTTTAGAAGATGTATCAGTTGCGTCAATAACATATACAGTATCAGCAACAACGGGAGTAACACTACTTAAATCTGATACTTTCGTATCTGCGGCGTAAGAATAACAATAAATCGAACACAATATACAAATAGATATTATTATTTTCATTCCAACTCCTATTCTAAAAGCATATTATCAGTTCCATTTTCAAGAAGAATCGCATCACCTGTTTCAAGCAACACTTTCTCAACAAGAATAGCGACACCCGAATCCCACGTATGAATCAACATATTGCTTATATATAATTTCCATATTGAACTATTTATTTTGACCATGCTTGCCGCCTGTCCGTCCAACTTTAACGCATGGCCTCCTAAGTCCAAGTCTCCGCTTAATGGGTCGTTTGATGTATCCAACATCAAAAATGTAGTGTTGTTAGCAACTCCTGAAGCCCCTAATTCGTTTAATGCTGATTGAACACTTGGCGGAGAAGCTGCATCTAGATTAGCAGGATCTCCAAAATATCCATTAGGGTCGTCAAGCCATATTTCAAAAGCTGATCTAGGTCCGAAATCTACAAAAGAACCACCGAATGTGTCTCTTCCATAAGCGTTGCAGGTTATTAAAAAAAAAAGTAATACTAAAAATAACTTTTTCATTGATATACCAAAACCTCAATCACGACACCGCTTGTTGTTGTGCGTGCAAAGACACCGCTTACAGGACTAAATGTGTCTCCAAAACCCGACCCCGTATTAGATATGAAACCAGTTCCATTCGATACATTACCAGTTTCATCCGGTGAATCAGAAAAAGCAATATCAAATGGTTTTAGCGTACTTTGACCTACCGTAAAACGAGACTTAACTTTGATTCCACGACATGCCTTTGCTTGGGCTTCGGTAAGTATAGGTGTCCACGCTCCATTTGATGGAAGGGTAGTTACATGAACTTGGCCTACTTTTGGGATATATTGGTAACCTGACATTTTACCCTTCCACTTTTAGCCGAAATATGATATAATTCAAGTATGGATAACCTAGATTCCGAAGATTCATCTTTTTTCTTTCAGGCGATTTTGTATATTGTAGTAGGAACACTATTGCTCTCCGTTATTTTTTAATTTGTTTCGTAGCAAGAGGAGCAGTAAGCCTACCAAATCTACCTAATCTTCCACCGCCTCTTCCTATTGCTTGTGCTGCCTTACCCAATTTTAATGCTTGTCTTATACCAAATGCCCCTGCTCTCGGAGTAGTTAAACCTATACCAACTGCTATTCCTGATGCCCCAGCAAGGGGGCCAGTTAGTTGAAATCCTAAAGTTCCCAACGCCCCAGATATTAAACCTGTTCTAATGCCTTGAAAGCTTCTATTGGAAAATGCTTGAGCTGCGTTTATAAATAATGCTTTTTTCCTTAATGCC
>SDBT01006414.1_pt1 | contig 19523 bp, 18 predicted proteins | sample 2277101 | NCBI WGS metagenome assembly SDBT01 (sample SAMN10404973, study PRJNA504765) | marine sediment metagenome | isolation source: marine sediment core GS10_PC15, 103 cmbsf | place: Arctic Ocean: Southern Knipovich Ridge | collected 2010 | reverse complement strand
TTCATCAAAATAAGATAGGAGTTTAAGTGAAGGAGGTAACATTTCTGTTCTAGCTTTTTTTTCCCAAGCAAACATTACCTCTAGGCCTTCAAAGACACCCATGTCTCCTTGAATTCTGTCTGCGGTTATTAAAACAGCATTATTTTGGAGTGCAGATTCTCTAATCAATGAGTCAAGTTCTCCTCCTGGACTCATTTTTATCTCTTCTCTTGTAGGACGCTTACCTACAATATTAAGTTTGATTCCTCCTTTATCATGTAATTCTCTCAAGTGTTTTAACACATTAAGCCCAAAAAATCCAATTTCTTTATGGATATTTGTTCTATATTCTACTTCCGCCAGAACTATATTTGAAATATAAATTTCTGGCTTCTCTCCTAATTCTCCATCTTTAATGAGATTAATTATTTGACCATTAAATATGACCGATGTATCACAAGCAAATTTATCTGGCATTTTCTAAATCAGTATTTTATTCTAAATTTGAAAACTTTTCTATATTGGTTACTTTTCTTTCATATTTTCTTTATACAATATAATAATGTTGTTCTGTATAAATTTATGTGGGTCTCTGAAGAAATTGCATGAGAATAAATAAAAATTAAATTTCTTTTTAAGACTTATTTTTAAGACTTAAAAATTCTTATATTCTTCAAATTTAATTATCCATTCATCAAGATGATTTTTGCTTTTTCTTTCTCTCATAAAATTTCTTTGATTATCTTCAGACCAATGAGGAGGTGCCATTCCCTTTGGTAAATAATCCCATGTTATAATGAATTTTTTTTCCCAACGGCTCCAATTTCGTTCGACTCTGATATTATTATCTATATAATCGTTTATCGTCAAACACGCAAAGTTAATCAGTCTATTATCAGAGTGAATCGTGAGACCCGTAGCTGGATCGTGTCTTATATGATGTAACGCTGCCCACTCGCGCGGTATTTTTCCTCCCGTCATCCAATCTCGCTCACAAGACAAACGCCATACAATTTCTGTCATGAAATTTCTTTGCAAATTAGATAATTTTTTAGTTGTCCTTATTGGCATCATCGGCTTGTTATATATGGCTTCAATATCAATTAGAGATTTATTTCTAATAGTTACTAAATAATCCTGAATACATTTTATAACCTTATGATTTCGCGGTACATGTGGCGCAATGAAATTTAATAAATCTTCCGCAATATAACTATAGAAGTCAAAACCATAATCCTCTATTCGCTTATTTAAGTATTGACGTTTATATTTATAATCTAATGGTGCTATCATTTCGCTAAGGTCTTGTATTGATATTGGTTCGCTTTCTCCCCTGGCATCAGAAAGAGCATAAAGACATTCCCAAATCATCTTAAATCCGAATGGATTTATAATATTGAAATTTTTATATATATGTTTACGAATTTCCTTAATGCAATCTTGCTTAATGTTAATAAGAGTATTAAGATTGATATCAAAGCCCAATCTTTCTCTTATTTTTAAATTGAATATGTAATATTCCAACCTCCATAAAGGATTTAGAGATTTTTGAATATCATAAGTGTTAGTTCCTAGCAAATCTTTAAATGTGGTTTCTTTATTATAAATGATTCGAGATAATTCTCTGGTTGTAAAATATATATCTGTATATTGATAAATTATCTCTGTTATAGAAAAAATCAAAGGGTAACGTGCACCTCTTGCGTTTAAATAATTATAAACAATTTTATAAGCCACTTCCGAATTGAAAGCTGCAGTAAGTCTTGCTTTTATATCAATAAGTTTATTAAATTGAAAGTAAGGATCATCACCATTCCTTATTTTCATAAATTTTCTATTAAAAAAATGATCATAACAATTAATTAAGGTAGCTATTTTATTTGATGGAATTGGGTATATCTCATTCCTTTCATACTTCTCTAAAATGAATTTCAATTCCAAGCTTAACCCAAAAATCTGTTTAAGTGGCATAGAGGGTTTTGTTTCCTTATCTGAATAAAATTTTACAACCTCTTTACAAATTTCTAAATAAAGCTTATAAATAGGATGATTTAAATCAAACCGTGTAACATTTGTTTTTGTATAATAAAGATCATTTGTAGTTCCATTATAGCCTACTGAATATTCTGTCTGTCTTTTTTCATAATCAGGAAAGCATGAGGAATCATCTACAGGACATCCTTTAATTTTTTCTTTTCTATTTTCATCTGTCATAGTATCAAAATTATTATGATTTTGTATTATTTTTTTGTTGGGACTATATAAATGAAAATTTATTTAGGAATTAATTTCACATATTTTTGCTTTTTAGAATTTAAATCCTTATATTTAAATGAATCTCGCAATAATGAAATGATAGACTGTGTTAAATTGTCTATTTTTAGAAAATTATAAAAGAAAATTTAGTAATTCCTACCCCACCATCAGAATTGTTGTTGATAAATTTCTCATAAGGATTATAGTATAATTATAATAAGAAAGTTTAAAGATAAAAATATTCCTTATGAATATTTGTCCTATATTCTACTTCAGCAAGAACTATGTTTGAAATTTGAATTTCAGGTTTTTCGCCCAGCTCTCCATCTTTAATTAGGTTAATTATTTGACCATTAAAAATGACAGACGTATCACACGCATATTTATAAGACATTTTCTTAATCAGATTCTTTTTCTATATTCATTAACTGAAATTTTTTAACACTATAATATATAGTTTTGCTTAATCTATCAACAGTTGCTACTATTAAGTCTTTTCGAGAACTCATAGCAACTCTTGAAATTTTATCTAAATCTCTTAATTCAATTGGGGTTCCTTCATAAATAGGATATATGAGAAATTTAGCAGAATCCTCTTCAAAATTAGCTCCTCTTTTAAATACTAAGAATTCTATTCCCTCACCATATCCTGGTCTAACAATATACCCTCTTTTTCTTAAATCCATGTAAATAATATATTTATGCCATAACCTATTGTCATAGTGAACAAAATATTCTAGCAATTTCTCAAAATTAAATTGTTCTTGGTTTTTATCATTATTTTCCCATATAAGTAATCTATTTCTTTCGATTAAAAGAAGTACTTCGATTGGGTCTAATACTAAGGTTTCCTGACCTTCTTCAATTTGCTCAAGATTTCCAATATATGAATTTCTAAAAAATTCATCAATACCTTCACTATCGGAAATAATCACTTTATCTTCCTTTATAATTCCATGGAATTGAGCCTTCTCTATAGGTTTTTCAGTCATAACTTAGTATATAATTATAATCTCTACCTAATGAATTTAACTGTATAGTAGAAAATAATAGGTGAATTGATAATTTTTGTGTTTAATTGATATAATTAATTAGATATTCTTAACAGTGTCTCTTTTTAAATATTGAGTTATCCATTACAGTATTGTAATGCGATTAACCGAGATAATCCATGTGAAACCGTCGGACCAACTGACTAATTTATGCCATTTAGCTAAAAATCTTTACAATTTAGGAAATTGGTATATTAGGCAGGATTTCTTTAATCTAAATAATATATTATCTTATTATGATTTGGATTTCATGCTTAAACATAAAAATGCGTATAGAAATCTGCCTTCTCAAACATCCCAACAATTATTTAAATCATTAATAAGAAATTGGAAATCATTTTTTAAAGCTTCTCACGATTACAGACAAAATCCCCAAAAATACAAAAAAAAGCCGAAAATCCCAAGCTATAAAAAGAAAAATGGAGAGTCAATCGTTATTTTTACAAATCAACAATGTAAAATTAAGGAGGGATGCCTATTTTTTCCAAAAAGAGTTAATCTTGAGCCTATTAGGACACGAATTAAAGAAAGATTAAAGGAAGTAAGGATTATCCCTTTAGGAGGTTGCTATAAAATAGAAATGGTCTATGAGAAAGAAGAAAAAGATTTAAGATTAAATGAAGGGCATATTTTAAGTATTGATTTAGGGTTGACTAATCTCATAACTGCTGTAAATAATAATGGATGTAAACCATTTATTATTAAAGGTGGGATTGTTAAATCAATAAATCAATACTATAACAAACAATTAGCATATTTTAGAAGCATTGAAAATAAGAAAGGCAATTTTCAGGACACTAAGAGAATTAAAAAATTACATTTAATCCGCAATAATAAAATAAAAACGATATTTCACCGAATTTCCAAGTATGTCATTGAAAAATGTATTCAAAATGATATTGGAACAATTGTAATAGGGTATAATAATGGATGGAAACAGAAGATAAATATCGGAAAAAAGAACAATCAGAACTTTGTTCAAATCCCTTTATTGAAATTGGTAAAACAAATAGAATACAAAGCTCAATTAATAGGAATTAGCGTTTTAACCATTAATGAAGCCTATACTTCTAAGTGTAGTTTTTTGGATAAAGAATCCATTGAACAACATGAGAAATACATAGGAAAGAGAATTAAAAGAGGGTTGTTTAAAACTTCTAACGGAACAATTATTAATGCGGATGTAAATGCGGGATATAATATCATGAAAAAAGCATTCCCAAAAGCCGTTTCGGTGGATGGGATAGAGGCATTCGGACTAATGCCACAGATAATCCACCATAATATTGTGGATGCGATTATTTGAAATAAAATGAGTATAGTTTTACTTGTTTTGATGGTCTGTATCCCATGTGAAAGATTAATTTAGAATTGATAATTTCCTTAAATAATTATGAAAGAAATGCTAGAAAAGATTTTCAATCTTTTAAAGGATTCTGAAAAAGTTGTATTTATGGGCGTAGGAGAAGAAAAACTTACAGATGATGGAGTAGGACCTTATATAATATCAGAGCTTTTAAATTACACAAGTAGGAGGTTTTTATTTATTAATGCTGGTGTGGATCCAATGGCAAGAATCAATGAAGTTATTGAATTTAAACCAACCCATTTGGTTCTAATTGACACTTGTACTTATAATGGACCTCCTGGAACTATCGCTCTATTGGAAAGAGAACATTTAGTTGAGTATGTCCCCATTTCTAGCCACACAATCCCCCTTCATATAGTTATTGATTTTCTTATTGAAAAGCTCCCGGAGTCAAGTTTAAAAGTATTTATGATTGGAATAGTTCCAGAGAGTCTTGAAGGCTTTACAGAACTGAGGCAATATAAGGAGGGAGAATTAACTATCGATGACCTAAATGAAAACGAAAATCTCCCTTTTTTTAGTATTCAGCTTACTAATACTATAAAAAAAGTTGCAGATGATCTTATTGCTATCATTAGAGAGATTATCCAAAGATTATGATATTTTTACTTAGCATCAGTTTTACTTTTAGTAAAATAGTCAACTATTATGTTTATTGTTCTTTCAAGGGATTCTTTTTCCTCAAGAGAGACTTCTTCCTTAAACTTTTCTAAGAATTTTAATACTTTTTCGGCTTGGACAAGATTTCTTATATAATTTGAACCTCTTTCATTAAAAGCACCGCCCCATACCATTTCGACCACTCTTATTCTTAGTTAGAATATCGATGATTAAATTCTATTTATTAGGATTTTTAATAATATCTTTTAATGGCTTTATGGCTTGCTCCATGGCACGTCCATAAAATTCTTTTCTGAATTTCTCATTGTTTTGAAGCAATGGACCAAACATATCATTCATTTTTTTTGCTTGTTCATCATCTTGTGGGAAATCAAAAAGACCATGCTCCTCATAATAACGCCTGTCAGCCTGAAAAACAAATCCTAATCTACCATAAATTAAATCCCTGAAAATCTTTTGTCCTCCTACAGCCAAAAAGGTACCAGGTTTTATATAATTGTTATTGAAAGATTTTATTAGTTTTTTTGCCATGTTATATATCATTAAATCAATTTCTTTAGAGGTTCCATATTCATCCGTGATAATATCAACAAGATTACAACTTGAGAGTTCTACTCTTGCTCGAATAATCTGTCTAAGATTAGGAATTTGACTTAAAGGGCCTGATAATATGTATCCGAATTGGCGCCCAATTACTGTAGGAGTATGTCCTCTAAAGAAGCTTCTATCAAGTACCATCTTCCATCTTGCTGATAAATATCTATCTATTATATTTCCCGCATAAATCAAGATGTCTGGAGTCTGTAGTTTATTAAAATAAAAATCTGTAAAACCATCTTTATCCCTATATACACATACATTATCATATGCACAATGCGCACATCCTATGCATCCTCCTATTATATCTACATCATTTATATTTACAACTTCAACAGTACCATTAAAACTATTTTGAAATTGTTTGATCATTTTTCCTAAATTTGTATTTTCGTCTGTAGAGTCAGTAAAAACGGTAATTTTCTTTCCTTCTAAATCAATTTTTTCCATTTGGAGTTCACTTGGATTGTACTCAAATTGTCTATACTCTAAAGGAGAAAATCTCTTTGATGTAGGAAGATTATTTTCAATTGCATTAAAAAACTCCTCTGCAAATGAAATTATATTTCGTCTCTGATCTTCTTCAAGTAATTCATACATATCTGCTGAAAAATCCCCCACAAATTTCATTTCTAAATCTTCGCAAATCCCGCTGATATAATTAATAGCCGTAGTATCGTAGAAATGAATTGAGGTACAAAATAAAGCGGAGTATTTATCCTTGAATACATTTTTTACATTCCTCTCGTAAATTAATTCTATAAATCGTTTATATTGAGATGGTACTAGCATAACATACAGGGGAAAACCCCAAATAACGCCATCTGACGATCTAATTTCCTCTATAACGGTATTAAATCTTTCCTCATTTTTTTCAAGAATTTTTATTTGTTGAGCTACGTTTAAGAACTTATACTCATGTTGTGGGTATTTTTTCTGAATATATAATATGTGCTGCATAGTAGCACTTATATTCCCCTTTGGACTTCCATTTAATACAGCAATTTTCATATTAATCCCTTTTTAATAGTCTTATGTAATTATTTAATTTCTTAATCCTTTAAAAATTGAACTGAAATAGTGGAAAAGCTTACTAATTGAAAGAAAAAATAAAAATGAGTATTAAAAAATATATTATATTCTTATTAATTTTAGATTCCGCCTGCTTGTGTAGCCATAACCGTTATTACATCCTTTTTAGGATGAATCCCTATTTTTGCAAACTTCATTTGGTCCGGTAAAACTTTTCCTTTGAAGATAAATTGAATAGCTAATATTGGGTTAAGTTTATATTCCCTTTGTACTGACTTTTTAATATCTGCGATTGCATTGTTAGGATCTATTTCAATTAACTTAATTGCCTGATCAGGCGGAACCCCGGTTAATCTAAATCTATATTGAGTAATTTTTCATCACATCTTTTTCTATTTTCAAAATTATTATTTAAAAATTTGTTAGTTTTATATTGTTAGAACTTATAGTTAAATATTCTTGTTCGAGTGTTTATACCTTGGTCTGATACAGAATTTTGCATTTTTAAATCGTCAGGAATCATTAAAACAATTTCTCTATTAAAAACGAAATGGCTCTGGCTTTGGTCCTGGTGGACCTGGAGGACGTTTTGGGCCTGGTTGTGGAGGAGGCCTTAGTGGAAATCTATCCAATCGATTTTCAATATTAGAGATTTTTTTTTCAATTTTAATTAACTTTTCTTCTTATACTTTGAATCCTTTCCAATAAGTTTGGGTTTTCTATTGACATTAAAAATCACCATCAATACTCAGATTAAAAATTTCTATAGATTAATAAGAACTTCTATAGAATCCTTTAATTCTTTATCGGTTTAATTATTATCTAACATATATTTAATCTTTTCCATGTTTTGGCTATAATTTTCTCTTAAATTCACTATAAATGGTATTAAATTTTTTTGTATTTTAATCTTTTTATTTAGTATTTTCTTTTTTTTAAGTATAAGTATAGTAAAAGAGTATAAGTTTAAATATTTGCTTTATATATTTATATATTATGTCGACATGGAATATTTCTAAAAAATTAAAATACGAAGTACTAAGAACAGCAGAAGCCATGGATAATAACGATTTACGAGTATTATACTTACTTAGAAATATAGGACCATTAAGATTTACGAGTCTAATAAAATATTCTGGACTAAGCCGATCTACTGTTTCTAAATATCTCAAATTAAATTTAAAATATAACAATGTTGAAAAAAAGATTTTTAAAAATAAATCGAAAAGCATTCAAGAACAACGGTATTTCATAACAGAAAAGGGAGTTGAGAAATTAAACGATCAGTTTCCTGTCCAAGGAAATTTGCTTTATATAAGCGAGTTGAGCGAAAATATCTCAAATCTATCTGATCTTGTTCGATTTTATATGAAAATTGGTGTAGAAGAATCAATATCTTTTCAAATCATAAAAATTATATTAAAAATTGGTGAAAACTTCTTTCTTATTGAACAAAATCCTGATTCTTATCTTACAATATTTTACATTTTTTTTAATTCTGTTTTAACGAGAAATTATAAATTTGAAATTAACGCTTTCTGTGAGCATTATAAAGTAAAAAAGTTACGAATTGAATTTTATGTTGATAAAATAATGTCAAGCAAGTTAGGATTCTTTATGTTTACTCGGGATGAAGACGTATTTTTCTTTCATGAAGAAGACATTCTGGGTACGACTACTTTACGCTTAATAAAAGATCGATTAATAGACGAATTTGTATATATCAATTTACATGGATATAGAAAATTCTATGATTTGGATAAAATCGCAGAAGAAATAGCCCAACAGCTAATAAACATCGACTTAATATGGGATCGTATTAGAGAACCATTTGAAATGATTATTGAGAAATTACTAATAAAGACCGCTATTGATATGGGTATGTCAAAAACATTTCTTATGGACATGGTAATACAATCAGAAAAATTATCTAAGTCAAAAGAAGGAGTAAATTCTCTTTTTAATATTATTAATGGTTCAGAAAGATATGAAGATTTAAATATTGTTTCTATACCTGTGGCTGATGATAAAGCATTAGACTATGCGTTGGGACAAATTAGAGGATTTTGTCCAGGCTGTGGAAAAATAATTCTAAAGCAAGATTATTCTCAACAGTGTCCAAAATGTAAAGCGGAATTTAAACCTCAAAATCTTTTAAAAAGTATCGATGAAGCTAAGAAAGCAAATATTCAATATAGAGAGTTTGTTAAAGAAGAAATATTTAAATGTACTAATCCTAAATGCGATTATTTTGTAAAATCAAACTGGGATGTATGCCCTGAATGCTTAACTCCTATTAAAAATGAGAAAAATTAAGATTGTAATGAAAAATTGATTCACTGTGTTTTATTAAAAAGCTGAAAAAATAGGAGTTTTTATACCAAAACGAAAAAATTATTATTGTATAATTTTCTCTGCACTAAATCCTTATTCCAAAGTTTTCTCTTAAGACAATAGCCTTTAGTCTTATCATGCTTGAAATTTATTTAGATTCAATGTGGGTAATAATTTTTATTCTAATATCAATTAGTTTAGTCCTAACAATTAAGGAATTTAAAATAAATAAATATATTAAATTAAAACTTGAAGACGGGAGAACTACTATTTATGTAAATAATCGAAAATTTACACAATGTATGTATTTATTATTAAATATACCTGTTAATAGAATTGAAGACCTTGACGAAATTGATTCTATTGATGAGGCTGCGGAAAAATTAGATCGTTCAATGGAAGGTCGACGAGGAAGAAGTAACATGATCTCTTCTGAAGAAGAATTTACGGGGCATTGCTCCAATATCCAAGCTTGGGCAGAGAACGGATATGATACTCGAATCTTACATAGGAACCTGGCTTTTCCACTATTAAAGAGATTAGCTACTGTAGGAGATCCTCTTGCAAAAAAGGTATTCAAAGATGAAATTGCTTTAAGATATACAAGTGGACACCCTACGGTAATTGAATTCTTAACTCAAAATGGATATCTAAAATTTTTAAGTGCTGATGAATTTGAAATTATTTTGGAAGATATAAAAATACCATTTTTTCAGATCATAACTAGAGAATTTAAAGATGTGTTTAATAAAGTTTCAAACGCCGATATTAATAGGCATATTACTTATCTAGTAAATACTTTATTAAGAAACTTCGGAATCCAGCACATTCCTTTAATTATTTCTCATATTATCAAAGATCTTTCAGAAAGTTTTAGGGAGAATTTAATAAGAATAGTTTATCAAATATTTAAAGAAAAAAAAGGATTTCCACTGATCTATTTCTTAAACAATAACTTAAAATATTTTAATGACCTTAACTTTGATTTTATAAAATACGAGAACAAACTAGTTGGAATTATTAAAGATAATCAGATAGTTTTAAGTCACCAAAATATCCAAGATATAAGTATAATTAAAGGATTAGATAAAAAACATTCAAAAATAGAAGATTTAGATTTAAGTGATAATCTTATAAAAAATTTAAACGGGATAGAGAAATTTTCAAATTTAAGACACTTAAAACTAAACAATAATCAGATTACTTCAATTAAAGAATTAGAACACCTTAATGAATTACAGAAATTATCATTAAGGAATAACAAGATATCAGATCTAAGAGACTTTAATTGTCTCGAAAACGTTCGATACATAGATATTTCCGGGAATACGCATATTGAAGAGATACCTGAATCTTTAAATGAATTACCTAATCTAGAAATATTGAAACTGTGGAATTGTAACATAAAAGATTTCTCTAGTACAAATTCTAAATTTTTTTGGATGGAGCAAAATTACAGATACTTTAAGGGATATTCTCATAAAGATAAAGAATATTATGAAAAAACACATAATAAACTAGCATCCTCTGATCATAAATTATATAAAGATTTTGTAAGATGGTTAATTAAAATGAGAAGGATAATGCTGGAACAGAAAGTTTCCTATAGAGAAATTGAAAATTTTGAAAATGGGAATTCAAAAAACGCAATTTGGGCAGGAAGAGTTACATTGGCCTTAAAAAAGTGGTTAGACGATAGGAAACAGAAAAGAATTACAGACTATTTTTAATTAAAAACAAAAAATTCAAGAGTACTCCAGCATTCTACTTATCGGAACTAAGGCTTATAACTTACAACTAAGATGATATTTATGGTAAATAAACAATTAGATTATAATGATTATTGGTTTGGTTATGTTTTCAATACTAATCCTGAAGAGATCAAAAAAGTAATTAAAGAAGATTATATAACTTCCCAAGGACTAAAAATCCACTTAGATATTTATGAGGATGACCAGTCCTCAGACAGGACCGTTATTTTCATACCTGGAACTGCCATGTATAGTAGATTTTATGCAGAATTCTGCTATAATCTATTTAAAAAAAGATTCCGAGTAGTTGTTATGGATATGCCTGGTCATGGTTTAAGTGGAGGCAAAAGAGGTCATTTTACTATGAAAATATTTACAAAAACAACCTACGATGTGAATTCTTATGTCTTAGAAAAGTATGGTGATAAAGTTGTTATAATGGGATCAAGTTTGGGAGGAATTACAACATTATATAGTGCTGCCAATGATGATAATCGTTTGAAAGGAGCTATATGTCATAATGCAGCTTTGTTTGATGAAAAGGCCTATAAAAAAATCATACCAATCAAAGGTATTTTACGGATCTTGCTGCCAATGGTACCTATAGCTTCTGGGATTGTGCCAAAAATGAGATTTAGTGTATGGTTATACTTAGATCCTAGGAAATTAGCAAAAAAAGAAGAGCTACTTAACAAGATTGATTATATTATGAATGATGATTTAATAACTGATAAATACACAGCAAAGGCTATTAGAGCTCAGCAAAAAGATGCAATGGCAAAGAAAATTGAGGAAATAAAGACACCAGTCATGATAATTGATGGGGATGAAGATATACTTTTCTCAGTCGAATATATGACAGAGTTATATGAAAGACTTACATGTGAAAATAAAAGTTTGGAAATTATAAAAAATGCATCCCACTTAATTTTTCAAGAAAATATTGATGAAGTCCTTGAAAGAATCGTTCCATGGTTAGAAAAGGTCCTTAAGTGATTTTATGTTATATTGTTCAAACTGTAACAAAAAAATAGTTAGTTATTGTGTCAACTATTCAAAAGGAATAGAAAATCAATTAAATGGAATGTGAGACCAATTAGAAAAGGCGGGAAGATTAATACTATTACAGATTATTTGTAATTTTAATTAAAAATATAAAATTCAGGAGTATTCCAACATTCTATTTATTGGAATTAAAGCCTTCTTGGCAATTTCTAATGGAACTTTAACTTCAAAAGTTTTATCTTCTAAATTTTCTAAAAGATATTTGATTAATTCTAGGTTATGCTTCTTCATATTATAACAAATTAATTTCTCCTTAGCTAAATAGAAATTCTTCTCAGGAAAATCCTGAGCCATTCGTTCTAGTAGTCCTACTTCTGTCCCTATTATGAAGTTTTTTATACCCGGTGAGCCTTGTTTAGCATAATTATACATATGAGCAGTCGATCCTACGAAATCTGCTTCCTCTCTTACTTCTCTTTTACACTCTGGATGGACGAGAACTTTAGCTTCGGGGTGTAATTTTCTTATAGATTTAATGTCTTCTAGATTTATTTGAGAGTGTACATAACAATGTCCATTCTCCGGCATTTTAATAGTTTTTATTTTTGAGATTTGCTCTACGTAATCTGCCAAATTAGCATCAGGGCCAAATAAGACAGCTTGGGAATTAAATTCGCTGCTGATTTTCTCAGTAATTTTGACCGCATTTGAAGAAGTACAACATATATCAGATTCTGCTTTAACCGCAGCTGTAGAATTTACATAAACTACAACAGGCAAACCAGGATTTTTTTCTTTAAAAGCTTTTACTATTTCAGGAGTGAGATATACTGCCATAGGACAGCAGGATTCATAATTAGGAATTAATACATGCTTGTCTTGATTCAATATTGAGGCAGTTTCTGCCATAAAATCCACTCCAGCAAATATAATATATTTTGTAGTCGTTTTTTCCTTAGCTATTCGAGACAATCCTAGAGAATCTCCTAAAAAATCAGCTATTTCTTGGATTTCAATCGGTTGATAGTAATGAGCTAGTATTGTAACATCATTTTGTTTTTTTAGGTCTAAAATTTCTTTTTGTAATTGTTTTGTTGTCATAATAATTCCAATTTCAACATTCTCTCAATAAATTATGAAATTATCTATAAAGAAAAAAGTATCTTTTATAATAAATAACTTATACAAGATTGTATTTTTTAGCAATCTCTAAAAAACTATCTGTAAAATACTTAACTTGATCCCAAGTTAGACCGTACGTACTATATTTCATATCCTTGGAAATACCTGGAAGCATCCCTATTATCCCTCTTTCTTTAAACTCGTCTCTTACAAAAAACCCTTTTCTAGGATGGGTTTTTGCTACTTCAGCAAATCCCACTGTTTTAATATTTGTTAACGGATGGATTTTGGGCAGTTTTCCATTTACTTTCACACCTTTTATATTTTTAATTCTCTCAATTACATAGTTTGCTTTTTTAGATTCTTCATTTACGTATTCTTCTTGAGAACGTTGAACCACAGTAGGAAAACTTGCCATTAATGTTATCAGAGGAGCGCCATAAACTGGAGGGCATCCCATTACATTACAAATCTTACTTGGAAATGATTTGGAAGATAAATTACCTTGGATTTCTGATAAATTTATAACATCATTATCGTAATCATCTCTGAATCCTAAGAGTCCAATGGGCCCTGAAGCAGCCATTGATTTATGACCGCTGCAAGTAATAAAATCTACTTTTTGGTCTTTGCAATTAATTGGTAATGTTCCGGCTGAATATGCCCCATTTAATAAGAAAGGAGTATCGTATTTCTCACTGATCTCAGCTATTGGTTTAGGTTCGTTATAATTTCCATACTTATAATCAACATGTGTTAATAATACTAATAAGGGAGGTTCCCCTTCTTTTTTTATAGTTTCTTTAATAATATTTTCATAGTCTGTAGGCTCTATCTTAAATTCAGGCTCTCCAGAATTAGGAACTTCACTTAATTTTAAATCATTATATTCAATTGCTAAATAAGTGGTATAATGTGCTAAACTATCAATGATTACTGTTTTGCGTTTAGGAAATTTTTTAGCCAATACTCCCATGATTATTCTTTTTGATTCTCTTGATGATCCTGTTAGCATAACTTTGTCAATGTTTAAAAATCCTGCCATATCCTTCAGAAACTCAACCACCGGAGGATTCTCCATTTTGTCAATTCTTCCCGTCATACAATTATCACATAAACTATATCCATCAGCAAATGCCATTAAAGCTTTATAAGCCTCAGGGGTTAATATACCTCCTCTTTGAATAGGATGAATATTAATATACTCTTCATTAATTGTTCGTGTAAGATTTGAATATTTTTGAACTAACTTCTCATTATATTCTATATTTGTCAATTAACAACCACTTTTCTATTTCTAATATTCTATTGAAATAATTTTTATAAAATTAAAAGAATTTTTATATTAAAAATTAAATTTATGAAGAAATGGGAGAAAAAAATGCCAATAATTATGCCTAATCCAAGAACGGGAATCGAACCTCAAATCCATGCATCTACTTTTATTGCTCCAAACGCAGTTATAATTGGTGAAGTAATAATCGAAGAAGGAGTAAATATATGGTTTGGAGCCGTCTTGAGGGGAGATAAAGGAGTTTTAAAAATAGGAAAAAATACAAGCATTCAAGAAAATGTTACAATTCATACTGAAGAGGGAACTGAGGTTATCATCGGGGAAGATTGTATAATAGGTCATCATGCTATGATACATGGCCCATGTATCATCGGAAATGGTTGTCTTGTAGGAATTGGATCTAATGTATTACATGAATCTAAAATGGGAGAAGGATCTATTCTTGCTGCAGGAGGAGTTTTATTAAATAAAGAAATTCCCCCAAGAAGTATGGCAGTTGGTATTCCTGCAGAAATTAAAAAAAAATTACCTACTACCGGTGAATTAGAAGGTGCAAAAACTTCAAAAGAATATGTTGAAAATGGAAACGTGTTTAAAATTTTTTTTAACAGACACCCAGAGGTTTTAAACTATTAATTTCAATTTTTTATTTTACTTATATTACTTATATATAGGCTAAACTTCTAATAGTAAAAGAATTTAAAAGAAATATATAAATTAAATTAAGCAAAATTTAATTGAAAAAGGTTAAAAATATGATAATACCTAGTCCAGTAACTGGAATAGAACCAAAAATCCATGAGACCGCTTTTATTGCTCCCACGGCCGTAATAATAGGAGATGTCACAATAGGGGAGGGTACAAATATATGGTTTGGAGCTGTCCTAAGGGGAGATTTTGGTAAAATTGTCGTGGGAAAAAATACGAGTATTCAAGAAAATGTAGCAGTTCACTGTACACCAAGACAATCAGTAAAAATAGGCTCTCATTGTATTATAGCACATGGAGCAGTTGTTCATGGGCCTTGTGAGATAGAAGATGGATGCTTAGTAGGGATGGGTGCTAATATAATTCATAATTCAAAATTAGGTCAGGGGTCTCTACTTGCAGCGGGAGCTGTATTAAGTAATAACGAGATTCCCCCTAATAGTATGGCTGTAGGAATTCCTGCTGAAGTTAAAAAACAAATAAAAAATAGAGCAGGTGTACAGGGAGCTATGGGATATGTAGAAAATGGGAGGTTATTTAAGGAGTTTTTTGAAAACCATCCCGAATATTTAAAATAATACCTTTTTTTCCTTTTTTTCCTTTTAGTTTGAGCAAATACAGTTCTCATCTTTAATAACGTTAATTATATTAAAGGATAAATCTAAAAGATTCACCATTAGAAGCTTATTTTCCAAGTTTGGTAGCCCCAGGGTCGTTTTGATAACCTCTAATGCTTCTAATGTTCCAAGAATTCCCGGAGTGACTCCTATTACTGGCAATGGACCTTCGTTTGGCAAATTTGTATCTTTACTAAGCTCAGGAAATATGCAATGATAACAAGCGCTCTTTTTAGGATTTACAGTTAAAATTTGTCCATAAAAATCCTTAATACCAGCTATAACACATTTTACATTATTTTCTACAGCGGTTTTATTTACAATGAATTTAGTCTGCAAATTGTCACTACAATCAACAATAAAATCCTGATCTTTAACATATTTCATGATTGAATTTTCGTCTATGTAGTCCTGATATACATTAACTTGTACATCAGAATTGAGATTAATTAAGGCTTTCTTTGCCATTTCCACTTTGAGATCTCCTACCTGAGTTTCGTTATAGAGAATTTGTCGTTGTAAATTCGATATGGATATGACATCATTATCAATAATTGTTAATTCCTTTATACCCGCAGCAGTGAGATATAAAGAAAAGGGTGAACCGAGCCCTCCCGCTCCAATTTGTAAAACTTTAATTTGAGATAATTTCTCTTGACCTTTTTCTCCAATTAAGGGAGATATAATTTGACGTGAATATCGTTCTTTTTGTTTTTCTGTTAAAATGACTATTCACCCCTCCAAGGTTTCCTTTATTTTTTTTATTGTCTCTTCAATTTCTATAAGAATTAAACCTAGATTAACATTTAAACCTATCAATGCTACAAGTAATATTTGTTCGGCAGCTTTTAAAACAATTAATTGATAATCCTTTGTAAATTCAACTGTAAGACTATTTATATCAGTATTTTCAAGTGTTTTAGTAGCTGTTTCAATGGACGCAAACATGGTCGCAGCCATTGCCCCAAATTTTCGACTATCTATATCAGTTGATAGTCTAGAGGTTATAATTATCCCATTATTTCTCACTAAACAAGTGCCAAAAATGCCGCTAGTTGATTCTAAACTCATCAATAAATCGTTAAGATTTCCAATATCTATTTTTAAACTCATTTAGTCTTCAATAAATCCTAGTATTTTACCACCTTATTAAAATTGGGGTTAGAAATGGTTTAAAAATATTATATATTTTATTTACAAAAGCCCTTATTTCCATTGAAAGGGCGATATCTATTACGCCAACTTGGCTGACGAAGCTTAGCAGTTCTTCCAAAACCACAACTTGCACAGAATCGCTTACTACGATGAAATGAGTGTTTTCCACACCTTCTACAAGTTTTATGGCTTGCAGCCTTATTTTTTTTACCTTTACTCGGAGTACCTTTTCCCATATAATATCACCGGCTTAAATTTTATTCGCCGAACTCCTTTCTATGCATTAAATCATCGTGATCATCTTCTTCTTGAGAAAATATAAGCTTTTCACGTTCTTGACCAATGAAAATAATTGATGCCCCGCGGATCATTACTGTTCCCAAATCCTTACTTCTTTTGCCACCGCGTCCAAAATAAATCTCTTTTGCATTATCTACAATTAAATTCATATAGTTATCAAATTTTACTAATTTCCCAGTGAGGTAAGTATTCCAAATTTTTAGCTTAATTCTGACCTCATCCTGAAGTATAGCTTTACTTAGCGTTCTTGATATTGTGTGTTGGCTCATAGCTTTTAGAAAAGATATAAGATTATTCTTATTATATAGATTAATTATTATTGATTATAATTAAATTTTTTTATAATCTTCTATTAAAATTATCGAAGATAAAGAATACAATGAAAAGTAAAGAGCAATAAGCAATGAATAAAATAGAATATTTTGATGCGGGAGTAATTACGCCAGAAGAGATATTTATCGCAGCAGATCTTGTCCCAATCCGATTGTTAGGTGATCCCACGATTAGTATTGATAAAGCAAATGAGCATATCCCCCCCACACATTGCTTTTGGGCTAGAAACCTTCTTGAGCAAGCGATAAATGGTCTTAAGGATGTTAAAGGTATTATTGCTACCCATGGCTGTGATTGTACAAATAGGCAATTTGATACAAATTCATGTAATCTTTACGATTTAAAGAGAAAATTAGGGGATGATTATGATATTCCTTGTCTTATTTTAGATGCCGATATGAACGACCCCAGAAAGCTTAATGAAACTCAAACCATAAATAAAATTGAGAGTTTTATTGAAATTCTTGAAGAAAGAAAGAAAAATTGAGATACATATTTTCAAAACAAAGATAAATCTATTTAAAGGAAAAGGTAGAATTCATAATTAATGCAAATGTTTAAAAGAACCCTTAACCGGCGCAAATTTTTTTTATTACTCCCTATTATTTTGTTTGGTATATTTTTATCGCTTTTATTAGTCAGTAGAAGCCAAAGCTATGTTTATTATGAGAGGGTCGAATTTAAAAGTGGTGAAGCAGAACTTCATGCAAACCTATATCACCCTACGAATAACATTGATTTCCAAGGAAACAAGCATCCTTTAGTAATTTATATTCACGGAATCAGTGGACAGAAAGATATAGATTTGCGAGTTCCTCTGGAATTAACAAAAAGGGGATTTTTTGTTGCTAGTGTTGACATGCCTGGTCATGGCGAAAGTGCGAATTCAGACTTGTTAGATACTGATGGAGATGGTGAGTTTGTCGCAACTCAAATGTGTTCAAAACTACTAGATAAGATTGAAAGTTTGGATGTTTACCCTCAAATTGATGAGGACCAAATAGGAATATTAGGATATTCTTATGGAGGATATGTAGCTCTTATGAATGGGCTTTATGATGACCGTTTCAAAGTGACAATAGCGTGGGCAGGAGTTGCTGATGTAACTGTACCCTACAAAGGTGTTGACATTAGTGATAGAAAAAAAGACCTACTTCACGAAAATAATCCTGTAGAAGTTATGAATAATGGGTCAAAACAACCGGAAAACTTGTTGCTGATTGTTCACAAAGAAGATTTTTGGTATAAGTATAATAAAAGGTTACACGGCGCAACAGATTGCGAAATTGAGAAGTTAGATTACCCCGTAAATGGTGTACAGGAAGCACATAGCCTTTCTCATAATAGCGTCATGATTAGAACAATTAGGTGGTTTGAAAAGGAGTTCTTTGAGTCAGAAAGTAAAAATGGACCAATTCAACTCACCTATCAATATGATTGGCTACTTCTTTTATTAACATTATTAACAAGCTATTTGACAATATTTTCATTAATGATATATGCTTCTAAATTTATTTTAAAATTGAAAGACTCAAGGGCTATTAAATCTTCATACCGAAGGAAAATTGCCTCAGAATCAAACTTAACTCCAGCATCGAAGAAAAAAAAGCAAATTGCTGTTTTATCTCTGTCAATACCTATCTTTGCAAGTTTATGGTTTTTAGGAGGGTTACTCTTCGGATGGTGGGCCTCAATGTTTGCTTCTGCTATGATTATTCTAATTTACTTGTTATTTTTTCGAAGAATTTTACGTAAAGAAGGCCCGATCGAAGATAAGAAACTAACTTTAATAGAGAAGATTAAATCAGAAGACTCCAAAAAATCAATAGTTTATTCAATTTTTTGCGCTTCACTTTTTTTAGCGTTTTATTTTATATTTGCCTTGATTTACCCATTTTGGCTTTTATATCCTCTTACTTTTCTTGCTTTTGTTATATCGTTAATTTATATTCCAATTTATTTATCAATGGAGATTTTTTATCGTAAAATAATATATCC
>SDBT01006413.1_pt1 | contig 19524 bp, 33 predicted proteins | sample 2277101 | NCBI WGS metagenome assembly SDBT01 (sample SAMN10404973, study PRJNA504765) | marine sediment metagenome | isolation source: marine sediment core GS10_PC15, 103 cmbsf | place: Arctic Ocean: Southern Knipovich Ridge | collected 2010 | reverse complement strand
CTTTTCTTCCACATATTCAAATCCATCTGGATGAATACTTTCTGCACTCATTGCATATTTTCCATCATTCAATATATCTATAAAATATCCATCCTTATTGATTTGTGTACTCTTTAATTTTTCACAATATTTAAAAAAACATTTCACACCATTACCCTTCACAACATATGTCATTTTATCTAAATATTTTTCATATAATTTTTTTGTACTTTCTCTTCCATCCTTGTAATAATCAAAATCTATGCATGTCACATTATATTTACTTCCACAAACTATTCCTCTGTTTTTTGTATTATATTTTTTACATATCTCTTTCAACTCTTTCTTAGTCATTTCTGTCCATTTTTTACCATAATCTTTGATACTGATTAATGGTGGTCCCTTCTTTCCATCCGATATCGGCAAATAAATAAAATCTAACATCTATACATCTGATTAGATTTTATTTTCTTAAATATTACTTTAGTAACATTTATAAATTATTTTTTATTAAAATACATTACAACTGAAGGCATAATACTTGAATATATTATTCCTGGCCAAAATATACTCTCTATGAATATATCCCATTTTTTATATGAACAACCTTTCTTGACTGCCATCCACTCTGAATCTATTTGTGTACCACCAATATATCTTATTTTGTCACCCCTATAATTTAATAAAGATATTTTTCCTTCATTATATGTTCTTGTTAAACCCATTGCAACAAAACCCATAACATAACTACCTATTGCTAATTTTGAATTTCGACTCATATTTGTCCATCTTACATTTCTTGTTAAGGTCTGAGTGGTATTTCCAACTTTTTTTGTTTCTTGTAATTCAAAAGTACCCTGTTCAGATTTATTAGGAAATTTTTCTTCAATTTTCATTATTTTATTTTACATATTATATTTTTAAATACTTTTTATTTAATTTTTTTGTAAATTTTAATATAATTCTTTATATTTTATTCAGTTTTTTTTACATCAGTCTCTATACCCAATTTTATATAATAAAAAAAATTGAAAATTATTTTTCTCCATTAGATTTCAATATATTAAATAAAATATGAGTGATCAAGAAATTGCTTTATTGTTACTTTCTTTTAAAGAAAAAAAATGCCATCTATGCAACACTTCTAAAACTCCTCTGTGGAGAGACAATTTGTGCAATGCATGTGGACTACGGAAAAATCGTCGTACTAAACGTCTTACAAAACGTCTTGTTAAACGATCTTTAAATAAAAAAAAATGCCATCGATGCCACACTTTTAAAACTCCCATGTGGAGAGGCAATTTGTGCAATGCATGCGGACTATGGAAAAATCGTCGTGATGATCGTGTTACTAAATATGTTACTAAATGTGTTACTAAACGTTGTACTAAATATTGCACTAAACATTGTGCTAAATGTCAAGGCTATTTTTGCAGAAAAAATATAATTAATCTAACTTAATTTACTCTTTATAATCTTTATATCAAATATTTTATAATCATGTTGTATCATAATATTATTAATTCGAAGCATAGTTAACTGAATATACTCCTATATTGACCAAATATTTAGCAAAAATTAGATAACACTTGACTTTCTCTATCTTAATATATATTACTACGTAATTATCAGATTCAAGCGGTTTGATAAACATCGTTTCATATAAACCAATCTTGCTCATGATATAATTAGCCTCTTCTTCACTTAATATATAATTCATAACTTCAGAAATATTTTTATGTGCTTCTTCATATTTTTTAGTCTTAAATAGATTCATATTACAAGGACGAACACATACTTCTCTATCTTTTTTCATGGTTTGTATCTTTTCACTCAGTGTTGCGTCTTTGTATCTGTAAAGTTTATCCATTAACCCTCCCATAAAATTATAGCATGTGTGGTCATAATTTGATCTAATAATCCAAGTTGGCAGCATTTTATTAGTTTATAATTATATAGAGATATTTATACTTCAATTTTTTTACTCATAATCTTCTAAGAGAGCCATTTCTTTCTTAGAATTTCTCTTTTTATATATTGAATGTGCTAGTACCATTGCTAGATAAAAATATATGATAAATATGATACAAAAAATGACAATATTTACATTAGTGAAAATCAAAGATAAATGATTATCAGAATTAATACAACTCTCTGATATTTGACAATTATCTATATCCACTCCCTTTGGATAACAAATGTAAGTTCTATTTTGACATCTCTCTATTTTGACATCTCTTTGACAAAATAATGTACCATTTACATAAATATTACATTCAGTATTATTTATCATTTTACTTTGACATGTTGTTTCCAATTTATCACATCCATCTTGCAAATGTTGTCTATAATATTTTGCTTTGTATACTGCACCAGTAATAGCAAATGGAATTGCTAATAGTAGACTTGAATATATAATTAATAAAATATAAGCACTTTTCTTGGTCATTTTATTTATCAAATATATTTATACATATCTTATCTTTCAATTTTTTTATAATGACTTTATACAGTTATTCATCTCCTAATTCCTGTATACCACTTCTATTTGATTGACAACAATTTAATGGGGTTTCATGCGAGATACTATTGGTCTTTCGACAACGATGGAAAGTTTTATTGCAATGGGTGTTAGAACACATGACAGTAACACCATCTAGACGCATTAAATTTTTAATTGGTTCACTTCCACAAGATGGACATTTCAAATCTTTCTTATTCATTCTATTTTTTAATATAATATAACCTAAAATTGTCTTTCAATTTTTTATGTTACTGAAAAAAATTGAAAGGTAAAAAATTATGAGATTATTTATAATTTAGATATGAATTTCAACCAAATAAAAATTTTGAAAAAACCTCTCTTCAAAAGAATTATTTCACGACCTTTAAAATACTATTTTCGAATGAGTAGTATTACTTTTGGTCTATGTAGTCTAGCTAATTTAGTATCATGTGTTGTTGATCGGGGTAGATCGGATTTGATGATTGAACATCCAGAAATTACCATCATGTCTATCTTTACTAAAAGTTGTTACTATGGTCTACTATGGCCTGCATTTTACTTCGGATCTGTAATAACTCCTAAAAATACTTTGATGATATATAGTGGCTTTGAATCAAAAGATTAAATTTGCATCAAATCTTTTGATACTAATTTTTTTATAAAATATGAAAAATATATATTTATCTAATGTTTGTTTGCATAATCTGGTTTATAATATTTATGTAAAATTTATTATTCAACTACATCCAATGATATTTTTATTAATATTTATGACAAATATTGTTGAAATTACCATAGGTGTAGCATATCCAATTCCATACACTATCTTTTTTCCATAATATTTAGTTTTTCTAAATAAAACTTTACAACTCTCATATACTAACGCCTTATCAGACGTAATTTCAATTTTGGTATTATTATCTTGACAATCATTTTTGTATTTATCCCAACCCAATTTAAATAAATATATGGAACCAAATGCACCCGCTATAAGACACAAATTATTCAATTGTTTGAATAATCTTACAACTAAATTGTTTGTATAATAATCTTTTATTATATTTGTTAATTCTTTTAATCCATTTTTTCCTGACTCACAATAATAATGATAATCTGAAGTATCTACGTATAAAACACCACCACCGATACGCATCTTCGTAATATTAGCAATATTTATTATATTTACATCTTTATCCTCGGTAAATAAAAGTGCGCCTCCATATCTTTCTATATTTTGCATGATTTGTTATAAATTATGATTTCTTTTATGCTCAAAGATTTATCAATTTTTTTTAACGATCTTGATTCAATAACACTCAATGATATTTTTATTAATATTTGTCACAAATATTGTAGAAATTACCATAGGTGTAGCATATCCAAGACCATATATTACCTTTTTCCCATAATATTTAGTTTTTTTAAATAAAACTTTACAACTCTCATATACTAGCGCCTTATCAGATGTAATTTCAACTTTGGTATTATTATCTTGACAATCATTTTTGCATTTATTCCACCCTAATCGAAATAAATATATTGAAGAAATACAACCTAAGATAACTGGCAACCAAAATCTTGATTTTTTCAATAATATTAAGATTGTGTTATCTTTCGGAAACCAATATTTTTTCCAAATAATTTTAACTTCTTCTATAGCTTTGGCACTACAGAACAATCTATTATTTCCATTATGATATATAATATATTTTGAATTACCCAAATCTTGAAATCCAGTGATATCATCTATATTCATCGGTTTAAATATTGTGTCTGAGTATTCATCTGGAATTATAAGTTTTTCTCCATGTTGACCAACAATTTCCATAATATTTATAAATTATGATTTCTTTTATGTTAAAATATTTTTCAATTTTTTTTACAGTCTTAATTCAACCACACCCAATTATATTTTATTAATATTTGTTGTAACCAATATTGTAGAAATTATCATCGGAGTTGCGTATCCAAGACCATATATTACCTTTTTACCATAATATTTAGTTTTTCTAAATAAAACTTTACAACTCTCATATACTAACGCCTTATCAGATGTAATTTCAACTTTGGTATTATTATCTTGACAATCATTTTTGCATTTATCCCATCCCAATTTAAATAAATATACAGAACCAAAAACACTTGCTACAAGACACAAATTATTCAATTGTTTTAATAATTTTACAACTAAATTGTTTGAATGACAATCTTTTATTATATTTTTTAATTCCCTTAATGTACATTCGCTTAATTTAACAGAATCAGGCGAATAAAACTTGATCAGGCCTATACGGTTCCAAATATAACATGATTTATTATAAATTAGATTTTTTTATGTTAAAATATTTTTCAATTTTTTTATCCAAAAATTCTAATATCATCCACCGTCTTGGGAATATCTTCTGTTTTGGGACAACCATATAATTCTTTTAAATTTCTATATCTTTGTTTAACATCTAATCCATAACCAACTAACCAGACATCCGGTGTAGTAACACCACATAGATCTGGCTGTGGAAAAGATGTTTCCTTGTTTTTCTTAAAAGCTGTACATGTGAATATATCATCCAATGCCACTTTTGCTTTTTCAGAAATTGCGTTTTTTATATTATACATCGTACACCCATTATCATATAATTCATCAATTAATATAACTTTCTTTCCTCGGAATTTCTCTGGATTAATAATTGAGAGTATCTCTAATTGATCACACTGCTTTTGTGAATCTTTGTATGAACTGGCTTCAATAAAATAACAACTATGTGGTATAGTGAGCATTCGAGTTAGATCAACATAGAAATATGCTGCCCCTTTGAGTATACAAACCACCACTACGTCATCATTGCTAAATTTATGATTAAGATAATCAGCACATTTTTTGACATAAGATGCAATCTCAGTTTCAGTAAAAATTAGACACCATTCTGTTGGGATATTCATGTTTAAATTCTATCTTTATTATGGTATTAATGCCTGTCAATTTTTTTATAAAAAAACTGATCAATAATTTAAGTAACAATCTTTATTACATCATAAATGTTATTCATTGTTCTTACATCACTTATATCTATGGTTTTATTTGAATATATAATTCGAATGAATTTTCCACAAAGTCGGATGCGACCCAGCATAGTTATTACCAATTCTGCATTGATGTTGGGTCATTGGTTATATAAATTTGGCTCTACTGTCGCTTTATTATTTGATTATATGACATACTATACCATTCTAAAGAAAATATTTACAACTTTATTACCAGAAATCATCAGATTTCTAAAAAATATTGACAAGATTTTAAGAAGATTCTTAATTAAATTAGATTATTATTTACGCCGAATTTTGAGAAATATTTATACCTATACTCCGCTACAAGATATCGTTACATTGATGATAGTTTTTATTGGATTCTTAAAAGCTTTCAAACAATTTTTAATAGGATATGAAACCTACTATCTAAAATTAATTAACACCATCCATTTAGAAGGTGTGATTAGAAAAGTTATTGCAACATTTTGCATTTCATTGATAATATTAATTGTTGGTCTATGTTATATCTATGATATTAGTAATTTATATCATCAATTTATATATATCTTGTGTCATAAGCTAATCGATTGTATATCTATTATATTTATTATTAGTGGAACGGTTATGATTGTAGTTTCGTTCCTCTTGTTTTTTATGACGTAAAAGAATTAATTATAAAAAAATTGATAAATATTTTTGTACAATTAAAAGATTTGTATTAAAAAAACATGATGTATATGCAACCTGATGTTCCTACCTTATTCTCAATCAATGATTTCATTATTTTTGGTAAAGATGGTGTCATGAGAAAAACTCATTCTTCCAATGGATTTGTCAAGACTGTCTTTAACGATAGTCAACGATCTATTGATGATTTACCAGCTAAAAGAGCAAAAATTGGTATATTTACTAATCTACTTGGTCGACCTTATATCAGTCATGTAGGTATAGTTTTAGATAGAAATGGCAGAAATTATTCTATCCATATTGTCAAATCTATTAAAGAAAATGAAGATGGGACAGTTAAATTTTTTGATAGATCTCATGTATGTTATCTAAAAATTGATGCAACTTATATTGATTTTTATCAAAAATTATTTACAAAATTAGATGATATATGTGATAATTATGATAGAGAACAATTCTGGGAAAATATTAAAAATACATTATCATTTGATGATAAATATTTCAATTTACATACCAATAGATTTTTGAAGAAAATAAAAAATAATAATAAATTAATATATAAAGAAATTGATGGATATCAAGTGACTGCAAAATCTGAAGATGATTTTACAAAATTAAATAATTGTCTTAAAATTAAAATTGATGTAATTAAAAATAATACTTGGTACAATATATCTACTAAAAAAATTATTAATAATTGTACAAAAAATTTAGTTTATGGTGTTATACATGGAATGCAACTTTGTGCAGAATCTCAAACTGAATTAGATGAATTAGATTCTAAAAAAAATTGAATAATTATTATAATATTAAATAATATAACTATTCAATTATGTCAAATTCAAGATCTATTGAAGATATTGCTGGTGATGCCATCATAGGCGCCGTTAAAGGAGGATGTGTGGGAGGATTTGGAGCATTAGTATCTCTCAATTTTGGAGCTATTTTACCATGCATTGTGATTGGCTCTGTAGGTGGTGGTATATTTGGAGCTATTAGTGGTCAAGATAAAGTAGATGAAGCATGTTCTAATCATGATTATGATAAGGATATACAACATAGCAATGACTGGCGAAAGATTGATTTTAAAAATAAATTTGAACAAACACAACGAAATCAAATGCGTGGTATCTATTAAAATATTTATTGGGTCAACTGATAACACTGATATTGATAAATATTTATTGAATAATGATTATAAATAAAGGAATATTTTGGTTTTTTAATTTCAAGATATAGTATGTAGTTTTCATCATCTTTTATATGTTTAATATATAATATTTCATAACTATCTAAAGTATTATTGTATTCCTCTATATTTCTTTTTATATAATTTCGTTCATCTTCATCCAATTTATCAAATGAGATAGTAATATAATCTATAATATCAGACATATAATCTAATTTTGCTAATTTAAAAGAATTATAACCACTATCTCCAATACATACAAATTCGTCTTTTTTTGTATTTTCTATTTTTTCTTTTAATGTGGTTCCCTCAGATGTCTCAATATTTACCATGAGTTCATTATTGGTAGAATTATTCATTTCATCTTGAGAAGCTGTTTTTAACAAATATGAAAGAGTTTGCATTCTTATATTATAAATAATTATTTTTTATATATATTTATTATAATAAAAATTTAATCCATACTACAACTATATTGACCAATTTTTATTGAATAGAGATTATAAAAATATAAATATCTCTCTTTTTTTATCTCCATGTAGAACAGGTAATATTGTGTATCTGCTACTTGCTTAATATATAATATCTCATAACCATCTCCAAAAGTACCATTATATATTTCTATATTTTCTTTAATATAGTTTCGCTCCCCTTCATCAAATTCATCAAATTGAAGAATATGATAATTTATAGAGTCTTGCACAGCATCATCCAATTTATCAGATTTTAATTGTGCTATACTATGACTTCCAAAAAATATAGATGTAGATTGATCTCTCCTTGCTTTTTCTATTTTTTCATCAATTGTAATGCCTTCATATGACATTAATTTAGACAAAAAACGATTGCCAGAATGATTATTTAATTCTGCTTGAGATCCTACTTTTAACCAATATGCGATCTCAGTTTCAGTCAAAATTTGACGCCATTCTTTTGGAATATTCATGTTTATATTATATCTTTATTATACTATTAATGTCTATCAGTTTTTTTCTAAAAAAAATTGAATAATTATTATAATAATATAACCATTCAAAATGTCAAATTCAAGATCTATAGAAGATATAGCTGGTGATGACATCATAGTGCCATTAAAGGAGAATGTGTGGGTGGATTTGGAGCATTAGTATCTCTCAATTTTGGAGCTATTTTATCATGCATAGTTATTGGCTCTGTAGGTGGTGGTATATTTCTTATAATAAAAATTTAATCCATACTACAACTATATTGACCAATTTTTATTGAATAGCAATTATAAAAATATAAATATCTCTCTTTTTTTATCTCCATATAGAACATAAAATATTGAGTATCCTCTACTTGCTTAATATACAATACTTCATAACCATCTTCGAAAGTACCATTATATATTTCTATGTTTTCCTTGATATAGTTTCGTTCTCCTTCATCAAATTTATCAAATTGAAGAATATAATAATTTATAGAGTCTTGCACAGTATCCAATTTATCAGATTTTAATTGTTCTATACTATGACTTCCAAAAAATATAGATGTAGATTGATCTCTCCTTGCTTTTTCTATTTTTTCATCAATTGTAACGCCATCACATGACATTAAATTAGACATAAAACGATTGCCAGAATAATTATTTAATTCTGCTTGAGATCCCACTTTTAACCAATATGTAAGAGTTTCCATTTTTATATTATAAATAAATATTTTTTTATATAGTCTATTCAATATCTTTCTTTTCAATAATAAAAGTACAATTGTCCCCATAAAATTTTATACCATCCTTTATCTTATTTTTGATAATAAAATCAAATAGTTTCTCGCCTTTTTCTTTAGTTGTTAAATTCATCTTAACAATTTCTCCACTTAATATCCAATCTTCACGTATATATTTCAAAATTATATAATCGGAATGATAGTTATTTCTTCGAACATACGTCTGGAAACTACATTCATTTGATAAACTTTCTAAATAATATTCTCTAACATAATTAGAAAGATCTTCTTCTTTGTAAAAAAACTTTTGAATATATGGAAACTTTTTATCAAATCGTATTATTTTAAGTTGATATATATACTTTGGCTTTTCAATCTTATCACAAATTTTTAAAAAAACATTATGATTCATTATTATCTCTTAATATGAATTACAATTATAAGATTCAATTTTTTTTATTTCTTACATTTATCACACCTTGTATAACAACTTGGTGCTAAATTAGGTATCAAATACCATTCCCTATAGAAATAATTTGTTTCTCCATTACACACAACACATTTTTGTATTTTGTAAGTATATGGGAGAAATTTATATGTGTATGACGCCATATCGCTTTCAACTTCTGCTTGACTGTAAAATTTCATTTTAGATCTAAATTATAATGGAGAAAATTAGCTGTCATTTTTTTTATCAAAATCTTCTTTTGACTCCATATATACCTGACTACCAGGTTGATATTTAATCATATCTCTAATTTCTTCAATATTTTCATTTATTTTTTTCATTTGTTCTTTTAATTCTTTTAATTCTTCTAATGGCTTACTATCATTCGGTTGTAAATTTCTTTCAATAAATTGATCTCTAGAAGTAGAATTCGTAAAGTTCTTGTGATATATTTTATTCTCTATTTCCGTCTCTATTAATGTATCTTTAATTCTATAAGATCTTATTTGAGATGTATTCACCATTACTTTGCAATTACTTTGGCCATAAAGTTCGATAAATTTTGGCATTTTTTTTATGGTGTTATAAATTTATCTAATTTATTAGCTGTCATTTTTTTTGATATCAAAATCTTCTTTCGACTCCATACATACCTGACTACCAGGTTGATATTTAATCATATCTCTAATTTCTTCAATATTTTCATTCATTTTTTCTATTTGTTTTTCTAATTTATCGAATGATTCATTACTATCATTGGTTTCTAAATATTTTTTAATGTATAGATCTCTATATGTAGTATCTATAAATTTCTTGTGATACATTTTATTATCTATTTCCATATATATTAATGTATCCTTAATACTATAAGATTGTATATGAGAAACATTCACCATCTTTTCCCAGTTATATGAGTCATAAATATTGATAAATATTGGCATCTTTTTTATGGTGTTATAAATCTATAAATTAGCTGTCATTTTTTTGTATCAAAATCTTCTTTTGACTCCATATATATTTGACCACCAACATGATATTTAATCATATCTCTAATTTCTTCAATATTTTCATTTATTTTTTTCATTTCTTCTTTTAATTCTTCTAATGGCTTACTATCACTTGTTTGGAAATATTCTTTAATAAATTTATTTACATCATTTTTGCATTGAAAATCTTTATAATATGAATATTTCCCTATTTGCACATATAATGTTTTATGACGTCGTGCATAAAAATCTATCTTAGATGTATCTAACATTACAGATCCTTTTATTTCCCAATATTTGGCATTATTTTTCTGAAATTCAATAAATTTTGGCATCTTTGATGTTATTAATTTATAAATTTAATTTGTTATTCAATTTTTTTAGTATCAAAATCTTCTTTTGACTCCATATATACTTGACTACCAGGTTGATATTTAATCATATCTCTAATTTCTTCAATATTTTCATTTATTTTTTTCATTTGTTCTTTTAATTTTTTTAATTCTTCTAATGACTTACTATCATCATTTTGAAAATTTATTTCGAGATATTGATCTCTCTCAATGTTATTATCAAAGTTTTTTATATAACGCTTTCTATCTGTTATCATAACTAACTTTAGATCTTCTATTTTACACGATCGTATACGAGACATATTTACCAGTTTTGACTCCCCCCCTGTCATTAATAAATTTAATAAATTTTACCATTTATTATGCTGTTATAAAATTTAATTTGTTATTCAATTTTTTTATTTTAGTTTCAGAAGCCCATCAAATAATAAATATATTTTATATTGAGAAAAACTCTATTAGCACACTCTATACACAAATCGCGACGTAATTGTTTATTAACCATCTCACCTATTTTATTTGTAAATTTAACATCAAAATCTTTATCCAAAAATTTCATCATTTCCATCAATTTATCTGTTAAATTTGACTTTAAAATTATATGATCCATCATATCAGTATGTTCACGACAATATTGACTTCTATAGAAATGATTCATATATAATAAATATACAAAAGTTATGGGTATAGATACTATTATCAATATTGCTAGAATGTTTAATATTCGCATAAAACGATAAAATGTTTTATTCGTATATTTTAATATATCCATATATGTTACATTTTGTCGCCGTCCAAACCTAATATATCCTTCATTAATATTCATTTCACAATTTGTACATCTAGTATATTCACATTCACTATATTTTTTTATATAGACTTTGCACAGTGGACATCGTATATATTTTCTAGCTTTCTCTCTTCTAGAAAATCTTTTTGCTTCATCTTGACATGATTTATCTGTGTGTGGTACTAAACATTTTTTGCAAATGTCCAGATTACATGTTGAACAACTATAAGATCCCTGTAATAAATTTATGAAACCTTGACAACAATATTTAGAACACTGTATTTGCCAAGGTGGTAGAGATAATTTGTAATATCTTGACGTCAAATGGTTATATAAAATATTTTTATCAATTTTAACTAAATGAATGCAACCTGAAAATGGACATTTTATTTTCAAGTTGTCATTATTTAGAGAGTGATTAAAATATTTGTTGATACATGGCTTACAATATCGATGATTGCATCCATCTGTTACAGATACTAAGTCTTTCTTTTCATAACAAATCTGACAAATTTTCATTTTAATAGATAGAATTTAATCCAACAATAATTGTCTGTCATTTTTTTTTATCTAATTAGAATGCCTATATAATAATTTTAATTATGTTATATAAATTTTGCCATTTATTATGCTGTTATGCTATTATAAGATTTTATTTATTATTCAATTTATTATTTTAGCTTCAGAAGCCCATCAAATAATAAATATATTTTAGATTAAACATTACTTTAACGAAGCATGGTTTCTTGATATCCATATATATTTGTTTAAAAGTTTCCTTAACTATTTTATTTTTAATTTTTTCATCAACATTTTCAAACAATTTCTCAGTTAAATTTGACTTTAATATTATATTATCTGCTATATCAGTATGATCGAGACAGTATTGCACTTGATTTAAAAAATACGCACGAATAAATATGATTACGAATCCGATTATGAATCCGATTATGAATCCGATTATTAATCCGCATGCAACCGCCATTATACACTTTGCTAGTTCAATTAAAATCTGTATAAAATTATATACTCTTTTGTCATAATACTTTAATCTATCCATATATTTTATATCATGTTTCTCCCCTGACCTGATTTTGTATTCGCAAAAGTTTATCTCACAATTTGTACATTTAATGGCTGTACATCCACGATATTTTTCTATATATACTTTGCACAATGGACATCGTATATATATTTTAGCTTTCTCTCTTCTAGAAAATCTTTCTGCTTCATCTTGACATGATTGATCTCTATGTGGTTCTAAACATTTTTTACAAATGACTAAATTGCATATTGAACAACTATAAGATCCCACTGATAAATTTATGAAACCTTGACAACAAATTTTAGAACACTGTATTTTATTAGGTAATTTGACTAATTGTTCATATCTCTCTCTTGATTGGTTAGTCAATATTTTCTTATCAATTTTGATTAAATGAGGACAACTTGGAAATGGACATTCTATTTCCAACTTGTTATTATCTAGAGAGTGATTAAAATATCTGTTAATACAGGGCTTACAATATCGATGATTGCAGCCATCTGTTACAGATACTAAGTCTTTCTTTTCATAACAAATCTGACAAATTTTCATTTTAATAGACAGTATTTAATCTAACAATAATTATCTGTCAATTTTTTAATTCAATAGTAATTATCTCACTGTATCTTTATAGCTTCTATATGACAAATCGAACACTACATTCCCAATAAATATTATTACAATAATCTCTTTAAGTGCTTTTTATTATATTTTTTAGTTATTTTTTCTTTAAAAATTATAATTAGTATTTATTGTCGACCAGTACCACCACAATGATGACATAGATTGTAACGGTTTTCTGTAATTTTACCTGCCCCTGAACAATTAATACATGACGTGATCGTACTTACACCTGGTTTATAACCAGACCATGACATCGCAGGATTTGTATATGATTTATAACCAGTCCATGACGTGATTGGATTTGTATCTACATCTGGTTTATGACCAGTTCCAGAGCAGATATAGCAAGGATATTCTCCTGGTTCCAAATTTCTTCCACTTCCTCCACAAATTGTACAGTTATTCATTACTAATTCTTTGATTGATTGGCAACAAAAATTTACTATCAATTTTTTATAAAAATGAGTTTCTATTATAATGGCATTTATATTAGATAAACCATGTCTTCTCAAAAGATTTACTTTAGTAAATAAGATTTTTATATATTTTCTTCAGATTCTTTGTCTCTCTTTTTATCCTGTATCTCAAATATTTGATTCCTAATAAACTGAATGTGCTTCTCTGCATCTCTTATATAGAATCTTTATACATTAAGGCCTATAACTTATCAGCCAGGATTTTCTTTCATCTATTTCAATCTCTTCAGAGTCATGAGGACTAGGAATACTTGTTTCACACAAATTTGCATAATATTTTCCATAAATGATATATCTAAATATTATAAATTTATTATACATTTTTTGTCATCAATTTTTTTGTTGAGCAATAAAATCTTTATTTGCCTCTGTATACATCTGACTTCCAGCTATATATTTAATCATTTCTTTGATTTCTTCAATGCTAGTATTAATTTTCCCTATATCAATTTTGAGATCTTTCATCTCACATTGAAGTTCTTTAATATTTTCAGATTCATGATGATTTTCTAGATATTTCTTAATAAATTTATCCATAGATTCTCGATCTGAAAATTTTTTAATATTTCTTGTATCCAGATGTAGAGAGTTCCTTGAAACAGAAGTAAGTATATCATTTGAAAATTTTATTAATAGTTTATCATAACATACAAAAATGTAACTATAGTTATTTAGATTCCGATAAACGATCGTATCTTTTGAATCATGAGTTACAAAAAGTTCCCATGGTGATAAGTTAAGACCCTGAAAAAATGACATATCTAAATATTATAAAAATTTATCTATTTTTTCTATTCAATTTTTTTGTTGAGCAATAAAATCTTCATTTGCCTCTGTATATACCTGATTTCCGGGCATATATTTAATCATATCTTTGATTTCTTCTATGGTGTCTTTAAGATTATTTATGTCTGTTTTCATATCATCGATTGATACTTTTAGTATATCTAATGTTTCTTTAATATCAGAATTTGTCGGTCTAGATTTATGATCCACAAACATAGATTGGTTAGTATTGGCACAGTGCATATCTAAATATTATAAAAATTTATCTATTTTTTATATTCAATTTTTTTGTTGAGCAATAAAATCTTCATTTGCATCTGTATACACCTGATTTCCAGGCATATATTTAATCATATCTTTGATTTCTTCCATACCGTTTTTTAAATCTTCCATATTTGATTCTAATTTTTTAATATTTACAGATACATGATGATTTTCTAGATTGTCCTTAATAAATTTATCCATAGATTCTCGATCTAAAAATTGTTTAATATAATATGAAGAAAACTTGCTTACCACTACAAATTCTATGATTAGTTTATCGTATATTATACGAATCTCATTAAATGTATTTAGATTATGAAGAATACTTTTTTTTACATACTGAGGTCCGCTTTGCTCTTGAAGATCTTTAATAAATGACATATCTAAATATTATAAAAATTTATCTATTTTTTCTATTCAATTTTTTTGTTGAGCAATAAAATCTTCATTTGCCTCTGTATATACCTTATTTCCGGGCATATATTTAATCATTTCTTTGATTTCTTCTATATCAGTTTTGAGATCTTTTATCTCAGTTTGAAGTTCTTTAATATTTTCAGATTCAGGATGATTTTCTAGATTTTCTTTAATAAATTTATCCATAGATTCTCTATCTACAAAACTTTTAGTATAACAACAATGTTGATCACATTCCTTACTCTTGCGAATCATTTGTGTGAAATATATTTCTAATTCACCATAGCATACCTTAAAATCTTCAAACATATTTAGATTACGATAATAATTTCCATTCTCACTGTTTACCTGAATAAATGACATATCTAAATATTATAAAAAAATATTATAGATTTTTGCCATCAATTTTTTGTTGAGCAATAAAATCTTCGTTTGCCTCTGTATATACCTGACTTCCAGTCATATATTTAATCATTTCTTTGATTTCTTGGATATCTTTTTCTATGCTATTATTTTTTAGATATTTTTTAACAAATTTTTCTTTGGATTTCTCACTCTCGAAATCTTTTATATAAGAACTTCCATGCAGTCCAGGCATTACAAATTTTATGCGTTTATCATACACCTCAATTCTATTAAATTCATTCAAATTAATATATTCTGCAAAATTAGAATCACAAAATGTATCATCCCAGTTCACCCTTCTAACGTTTTTAATAAATGGCATTTTATATTTACTATTACTCTACATGCATTTTATAATCAATTTTTTTAGTATACATTAATGACCAATCCATAAAACATATTCATCACCTATATTATTTCTTAAACCATTCATATATTGATAGATGATATCTTCCACGTACTCTTGATCATTTTTGATAATTTCTCTCCAATTTTTATCATAATATTCTTCATTACGGTGATAATAATCACCAAAATAATCACTATCACTATAATCTTTTCCATCATTAAAATCACTAAAATCACTATCAATACGCGAAACAATCTTAGTATCTAAATATTTTTTTATGCGAGAATTATGATAATTCTTCATTATGAATAAACCTAGGAGACTTGCAATTTCCCTATTAAATATTTTTACATATAATTCTTTTTTACTCTCCGCTTTAATTATCTGTGGAATCATACTAAATGCCTGATCATACCCATTACTATCCATGGTAAATATAATATATGCATATGTTTTGTCTTCTTCTTGCTTAATTGCTTCTCTCACTCTATCTGCAACATATTTATTGCTAATTTTGTCCAATATATTGTGATTAATCATTATACCACTAATTTGATAAATTTTGAATAATTTATAATCATTTTTTTTGATATAATTTAGTGTATATACATTTTCAATAAATGTTTTATTACAATATTTTTATAAATTTTTATCACCATGATAGTCATAATATTTATAATGAGTGTATATACACTCGTACAACGCAGGGATAACATCAATAGTTTTCCCAGAGGAAATTAAATATTCTGTCAATTTTTTATAATAGCGGAATTTACTCCTTTGGTGCCATGAATTTGTTCAATAATTCGCTTTCCTTCATATCTTTATTATAGATATTATGAAATAAATGTAATATAACCTCCGCTGTAATAAATTCCAATTCTTTGAATCTTCTCAAATGCTTTGGCTTTATCTTCTTATCATACAAATCTTGATAGATACATGACAATTGATATTTATCACATTTCTCCAATTTTATACTTAAATCCATTCGACCCGGTCGGATCAATGCTGGATCTAATTTTTCTACATAATTAGTTGTCATAACAAAAATAACATCTTCTGGTGCCATGGTTCCATCAATGACATTCAATAAATAAGATAAAGATAATTTATCATCTAATTCAATACTAACTCTATTTGATACTGTAGAAGAAATATCTTTCCTTCTTAGAACAATATCAGTCATACAATCAATATCTTCAAAGATAATGACTCCACCTCTTTGTGAATTGACATTAATATGATCAATACATAATTTTAATTCTTCATTGGTATTAACTTGACCTAAATCTAGATAATAAACATCTTTATTTAAATAAGTTGCAATCGCCATGATAGTTGAAGATTTACCACAACCTGGTTCTCCAGATAGGAGAATTCCGCCTTTATATGGAAAACCAAATTTCTCATATAATTCTTTATTGTCTTTGAAATTATTTAAATAACCTGACAAACTTTCTTTAGCATGTTTTTGCAAATACAAATACTCAAATGGTTTCCTATCTGACTTAATATGTTGGCAATCAACTCTTGCCTTCTTTTCTGTGACTTTAATTGTCTTGGCTGGCGCTAACGGTTTGTAATTCTGAAACCCTCCACGATGTCTTCTGGGGTAAGCGTATGCTTGAGCATCATAATATCCATCCTCATAAAATGCATCATCATAATGAGGATTCTTTTTATTAATTTTATTAGAATCATCATCCTTTTTATCATCTTTTTTATCATCTTTTTTATCATCCTTTTTATCATCCTTTTTATCATCCTTTTTATCATCATCATCCTTTTTATCATCTTTGGAATCAGAAGATTTTTTATCATCCGAAGCAGGTTTACCATATTGTTTTTCCCATTCAAGATAATCAGGATTTTCTTTTTCTTTTGTAATAAAATCATAATCTATCTTAATTTTGTAGATAGATATTTTATTATTAATTTTACTACTATTTTGTTGATAATATTCTAATATTAATTTACTTAGATAATTACGTGAAAAAATAGATAATTCATATTCAGATTTAGTTTCTGATTGATAAATTAATGAACACATTGTTTGTACCTGTTCAACTGAATCAAAAATATTACAATTGTCTTCAAGAAATTTTTTAATAGTTTTTCCTATTTTGAAATTATTGGTACTCCAGAACTCTCGTAGTTCTTCGATAAATTTATCAATTTTATCTTCAAAGTTACTTGGACCACTATCGTAATTATTATCCAATGTATATTTATTACCTAAAAAGAATATCGAACTTTTTTTATATAAAAAGTCTACTAAAGTTTTTAACATAACCGTATCTTTGTTGATATAAATTAAATAAACAATATATCTCAAACTTCCATTCAATAAATGCTCTGGACCTGAATTCCAACCACCAAGTGTACTGGACCCAAAGTTAGAATATCTATTTAATTTGTATCTGAGTTTCATTTCAAAATTATTGCACCAGCTTGAATAAATTTTCTCAAATTTATTGAATGAAACAGTATACTCAAAAGTTTGAGGTAAATTTACCTTTATATCTTTCAACACTTCATACTTCATATCTGTTTCACATTGTAAATGAAAATCTATATTTTGTTTAAATACGATTTTAATATCATCTTCTGTCCAAGTTAATTCACTCGGAAGATTATATTGTTCTGTGGCTTTGTATTTATCACTATTTGTTCTGATATTTTCAGACATAGTGAATTCTTTTCGTTTTTGTAATATATAATTACCAACTGCTATCATATCTAACTTATTATACTCAGCTATGTGTGTTGTAAATTTATTGAACTTCTTCGTTTCTATTGGCTTCTCCTCAATAACTTTTTCTTTCCTTTTCCTAAAATATCGAAACAACCTCCCATTCATTGTTTTTAATAAAATAAATTTCGTTTTAGACTTAATTTTTATTATTACATTATTACCATATTGTTTTAAATATACCTTTCCCCTATTATTAACAATTTCCATATATGTTTGGGATATAGCTGCTATCTTGTTATTCATACTTTTGAACATCTCCTTGATTCTATCTAAGGACATATATAAGTAAATCTGAAAGACAAAAAAGAAACTGACATCTTGCCATCCATTTTGCATTAAATGTCTGAACAATACGTCTACAAAATTACCACCATACATCATTCCACCACCCATCATGTTAGGCATCATACCTGACATCATTGTATTATTTGCAAAATCCATGTTTCTATTAATGATGTTACCGTCAGTTAAAAATATATTTCAATTTTTTTAGATTTTTATCAAATAACCTTGTATCTAATATTTTTACTAATAGATATATTTATCACCAACCAATTTTGATATCAATAAAAAATGACAGCTTTTTTTAATACATTTTTTGAAGAAGATTACTCGTTATGGCATTTATACTACCTATTGAATAAGAATCAGATCATCAAGTATACACAAATAATCAAACAATTGTAAATAATGATGATATAACAGTAAAAAAAGAATATTGTAATAATTTACAGAATTCAGATAAA
>SDBT01006412.1_pt1 | contig 19524 bp, 20 predicted proteins | sample 2277101 | NCBI WGS metagenome assembly SDBT01 (sample SAMN10404973, study PRJNA504765) | marine sediment metagenome | isolation source: marine sediment core GS10_PC15, 103 cmbsf | place: Arctic Ocean: Southern Knipovich Ridge | collected 2010 | reverse complement strand
TTATGAACCAATGGATATACAAGTCTCTAATATGGGAAGAATTAAATCATTACATATAACTTACGGTTCTAAGACAGGAAACTATTTGACATATGGAGAACCACAAAAACGCGTTCATGTGATGGTTGCAGAGGTTTTTTTACCTAATCCTGAAAACAAACCGGAAGTAAATCATAAAGACAAAAATGGTATCAATAATAAATTAGAAAATTTGGAGTGGGCCACCAGGAGTGAGCAGATGATTCACTCTCACCAGAGTAATTCAAACCCTGATAGATACAGCAATGCTAGAGCCGTTAAACAATACGATCTAGAAGGAAATTTTATTTGCGAATACGAAAGTATAAAAGAGGCATCGAAGTACGCAGGATGCTTAAAAACAAGTATTTCTCAAGTATGTTCAGGACTTTCTAAAAGTACTAAAAAATTTGTATTTAAATACGCCAATGAAGATGCACCAAATCAATCTGTAGCAAAATATCCAAACAAAGTTGATCGTATCGATAAAAACGGGAATGTTATTAAAACTTACGACAGTGTCAGAGTTGCTGCGCTTGCTCTTGGAATATCTTACAACAGTATCTACGAAATTCTACGTGGAGACAGAAAGGAAACAAGGGGTGGCCATAGTTTTCGATATGATTGAAAATCATATCTTTTAGTCATGAGAGGTCGATAATATAAATTCTATAGAAAATAATATAAGTTTGGAAGACTTTTCACTGATTTCTATAGAATGGAGTTTTGGCTATCGTAGGTGTGGTTCCAAAGATAGCCATATCATCTTTACTTTCCTTTTGAGGATCCATAAATATGATCTGATCAATGTTGTTGAGATTATAAGTCATTGGAACAATACCAAATCCATCTTTTCGCGACAGACAAACTAGATTCTGTTCTTCCACATTCCAGAATAATTTTCCCAAGTTATAGGTGGCCTCTCTTTTTTTTGAATATGGACAAATGATAGTTCCAGTTACACTTTCACACAGTTTAACCACGTAAACCAAGTCGTTATTGCTCTGGAATATATGGAAATCTCTACAATCTTCTATGCGCGTGAGAGGAATAGGAGGATTGTCAGAATCGTCGTCAACTGGAATTCGGATATTGATATTTGTATCCTTACATTTATAAAACTCAGCCATTCCTACGATGGGTTGTCTCAAAGATATCTGACAGGAATTACACTCTCGAAAAAATACTCTCACCAGTTTGGTCATAACAAAAACGCGGCAATCGTAAAGATCTTCGAAGTATACACTTCTAAATTTATCCTGGGGTACCTTTATCATGGGAGAGTGAGTGTTATCAGCGTTGCGATAGATAACAAAGTAGGTAATTCCCGCTGCAGAATCATACAGATCTTTTACTACTATAGAGGTTCCTTTCTCACCGATAATTTCTATCACTGTCGGCGGAGGAGTTGTTCGTGATAACTCATATTTAGCCACTACGGACGCGATTTTCAATCGGTCTAAAATTCCCAAACGAGACGGAGACTCCGTTAAAGGAAGGGAATTGGAACTTCCTTCGGGGCCGTCAAATCCTTCGAATTCGAATATTTCGTCCATGTAAATTTATATTAATTAGACTTTTATGTCTGTTTGACATTTTTATTTCCGATTATGGAAATAAAAACAGAGATTTTTAAAGTCATATTTTAAAAATGAACAACTTCAACCCCGTCTTCCCGAGTCCATCTAGCAAATGCTTCTCTCTGTCGGGTATCTTCTTCCAGAATCTGAGGAAGTTCGTTCTCGATATTCAATGAGATATCTTTTGGGTGACCCGAAGAAAGTTCCTCGGCAATAAAGATAGCGTCCCCAGGAATATTGGAGAGAATATGCCCAAAGGGTTTGAGTTTGGGATTAGGGGATCCTTTATCTATATTATAGAGGACAATCAAAGTAGGAGAAATAGATAGATTTTCTTCAAATGAACAAGGCTGTTTTTTAACAAAACGAGCTGGACCCTCAAAGGGTACGTACCACATTAGAGCCATGATGTAACAAAAGTAAACGCTAAAGAATCAGCTTTCAATATATTATGCCATTTTTTTTAAGTGGCATAATGTATTGAAATTGTATACTATGCAATTTGAAATTGCATAGTATTAAAACAATTCCTCAAGTTTAAGTTTTTCAAATTCAACACTCAAACCTTGCTCTGCTTTTTGAGGAACCTCAAGTTCCTCTTCAAATTCAACACTCAAACGGGAACGTTTGAGTGGGGTTTTAACGGCCTTAGCCTTTTCAGCAGCCTTATACCTCTCAAGGTCTTTCAAAAATTGTTGTTCCAAATGGATCATTTGTTGCTCGTAGTCTTCAACCTGTTTGGCAGTGAGAGGACGAAAGATGTGTTCGACGCGATAAGTTTGCTCTTGATCCATATCAATGCATATCTATACAAATTGTATCATGAAATGTCAATTTTAACAAGATACATGATTCATTAACGAAACTAAGAAACGGGTATTCAACTCAATTGACAAATTCGTTCAAATATGGGAGTCATAAACTCCCACTAAACATAATACTCTCTTGGTAATATCATTCCTGAGGAATGATATTACCAAATCTTCTCTATCAGAAACGGAGTAGTGTGTGAACACCACCTAACGCAGAGACATCAGTGATTTTAGTATGACTGAGATTGAGTGTGTGGACACCACCTAACATCGAGACATCAGTGACTTGAGTATAACAGAGATCGAGTGTGTGGACACCACCTAACATCGAGACATCAGTGACTTGAGTATTATAGAGATAGAGTGTATGGACACCACCTAACATCGAGACATCAGTGACTTTAGTACCATTGAGATAGAGTGTGTGGACACTACCTAACATCGAAAAATCAGTGACTTGAGTATAACGGAGATCGAGTGAGTGGACACCACCTAACATCGAAACGTCAGTGACTTTAGTACCACCGAGATTGAGTGTGTGGACACCACCTAACATCGAGACATAAGTGACTTTAGTACAATTGAGATTGAGTGTGTGGACACCACCTAACATCGAGACATCAGTGACTTTAGTACCATTGAGATTGAGTGTGTGGACACCACCTAACGCCGAAACATCAGAGACTTTAGTCCAATTGAGATCGAGTGTGTGGACACTACCTAACATCGAGACATCAATGACTTGAGTATCACCGAGATCGAGTGTGTGGACACCACCTAACGCAGAGACATCAATGACTTCAGTATCACCGAGATTGAGTGCGTGGACACCACCTAACACAGAGACATCAATGACTTCAGTATAATAGAGATTGAGTGCGTGGACACCACCTAACGCAGAGACATCAGTGACTTTAGTACCACTGAGATTGAGTGAGTGGACACCACCTAACGCCGAAACATCGGCGACTTTAGTCCAATTGAGATCGAGAGTATGGACACCACCTAACGCCGAAATATCGGTGACTTTAGTATCACAGAGATTGAGTGTGTGGACACCACCCAACGCCGAAACATCAGTAACTTTAGTATCACAGAGATCGAGTGTGTGGACACCACCCAACGCCGAAACATCAGTGACTTCAGTACAACTGAGATTGAGTGTGTGGACACCACCTAACATCGAGACATCAGCGACTCGAGTCCAACTGAGATCGAGTGTGTGGACCTTTGTGAGGGATATATGTTTTATATCTTTTGGTTTTTTGATGCGGACTTTAAACTGGCTCCGTGGAAATAATTGAATGATATTATCATAACGACGGCTAGGAAATTTTATACATCCTGTTTTATATTTTGTTACTAAAAGTTTCCATCGGAAACTTACCTCTCTGAGTACCAAGGAATCTTCTTGGAGGTAATCAAAAATTACCTCCAAAATATTGTCTGGTAAATTATCGATTGAAAAAGTATTCATGACGATATTTATAGATAAGTTATCTATAAATATCAATTTAATAGAATATTCTATACGCTCTCGTACTTATATACGAGTTGTGCCAAGTCACGACTCTGAGAAACGGGCGTACGTGTAGTACGCCCGTTTCGATATATCCTTCCTGAGTATATTGACCAATCTTCCCTGTCAGAAATATACCTCCTTGTAAGTCTTCTTTTTATCTGAGTAGTGTGTGAACACCACCTAACATCGAGACATCGGTGACTTCAGTATCAGTGAGATAGAGTGTATGGACACCACCTAACGCCGAAACATCAGTGACTTTAGTACCACTGAGATCGAGTCTGCGGACACCACCTAACGCCGAAACATCAGTGACTTGAGTACCACAGAGATAGAGTGTGTGGACACCACCTAACATCGAGACATCAGTGACTTGAGTATTATAGAGATAGAGTGTATGGACACCACCTAACATCGAGACATCAGTGACTTTAGTATTATAGAGATTGAGTGCGTGGACACCACCTAACATCGAGACATCAGTGACTTTAGTACTACTGAGAATGAGTGTGTGGACACCACCTAACGCCGAAACATCAGCGACTTTAGTATAACGGAGATCGAGAGTGTGGACACCACCTAACGCAGAGACATCAGTGACTTTAGTATAACTGAGATAGAGTGTGTGGACACCACCTAACATCGAGACATCGGTGACTTGAGTACCATTGAGATAGAGTGTGTGGACACCACCTAACGCAGAGACATCAGTGACTTTAGTATAACTGAGATAGAGTGTGTGGACACCACCTAACGCAGAGACATCAGTGACTTTAGTATCTCTGAGAATGAGTGAGTGGACACCACCTAACGCCGAAACATCAGAGACTTTAGTACAAGCGAGACTGAGTGTGTGGACACCACCTAACGCCGAAATATCAATGACTTGAGTATCACCGAGATCGAGTGCGTGGACACCACCTAACGCCGAAATATCAATGACTTGAGTATCTCTGAGATCGAGTGTGTGGACACTACCTAACATCGAGACATCAGTGACTTCAGTACAACTGAGATTGAGTGTGTGGACACTACCTAACATCGAGACATCAACGACTTTAGTACCACTGAGATAGAGTGTGTGGACACCACCTAACGCCGAAACATCAGAGACTTGAGTCCAACCGAGATCGAGTGAGTAGACATTTGTGAGGGATATCTGTTTGATATCTTTTGGTTTTTTGATGAGGACTGTAAACTGGCTCCGTGGAAATAATTGAATGATATTATCATAACGACGGCTAGGAAATTTTATATATCCTGTTTTATATTTTGTTACTAAAAGTTTCCACCTCATGCATACCTCTCTGAGTACCAAGGAATTTTCTTGGAGGTAATCAAAAATGATCTCCAAGACTTCATCTGGTAATGTGTTAACCAGAGAGTTATCCATAACGATATTTATAAATTTGACATTGTCAACATTTATCACTTTTTTTATTGATACACTTAAAACAGAGATAAATTTCTGGAACTATACAAACAATATTTCCACATCTATCGGCGTGAACGTTTCTACGACATATGTCACAGGCTCTTGCGGTTTTGTCCACAGGCGGTGGAAATGTTTTATCACACATATGACAAATACTTAAATGTAATGCAGGTTTACCCATTTATTAGTCACTTACTATAAATAGTAAAGTGAACGTTAGCTTTATTTGTTAATTATGAGAGGTCGTCCTCAAAAAGACAAAAGGGAGATCATGCCAGTATTTACTTATTTGGTCATAAAAAAGGGGCTGGGAATATATATCAAATGTTTGCAGGGGTGAACAAAAAACAGCTCACGGATACAAATGGAAATTTAAGAATGAGTTTGTATATTAGTCTATAGGTTTGGAAGTGGGTGTGAGGTCATCTCTGAGCATCACGAAAGCTTGGAATAGGCGGCAACATTTTCCTGCCGGGCAATCCCCTGTTGCCATTTCATTTAACTGCTCTAACATCAAGCGCATGTATTCTGAATCTTGTTCATTCATTATCTTTTCATATAGGAGATACAATAAATCACAAGCGTGGAGATTATTGGCGGAATCATAATTTCTATTACCAGGAGACTCTATTCTACCAAAATTATTGTGAATGGAGATAATTACTCCCAAGTATTTCATTGAATGAGGTGGAATTACTTTCCCCAGAGAGTAACTCTTTACTTTCTCTTCGAGTTGCTGAAAGCATTCGGTTTTATTTTCTTTGCTTACCAGCGCTGCCCTAGAGATATTATTCTCTATGTCTAGAGAAACGTTAATATCACAGATGGAAGAGGTAAATGTAGGCAATTTACCATCAAAGAAATGGGTATTTACAGCATCTTTCCCTAATGCGCATTCAGATGACACTCTTCGAGTTCGTGGCTGGGAGGGAGTTCGTGGCTGGGAGGGAGCTACGCTCCTATCGCTAACCGGTACTGATAAAACCACCGTATTGTTTTGCTCAACAGGTGCTACCTGTTGTTTTGATACGACCTGATAATTTATTGGCCTAGAGTGATTAATAACCATTGCCCTAATTATTCACAATTGTTTTTCTAATTGTGAATAAAATTCTTACATTTCTTGACATTTGTCAGCTTTTTCACCATTGTCTGACAATGGTGAAAAAGCTGACAAATGCTGTCGTTCGGTCGACAAATTATTTAACACCGGGACGTATTATGCGGTAATAAGCGGATAATAAGTAGGTGTAGGTGCGGTAGGCGCTGGAATTCTTACATATTTCTGACAAAAGTACTGCCTATTTGGTGACAGATTGTTCACCTTTTGTTGCATATCTTCCAGGGTATTGTAATATCCAATTATTTTTATCCCTCCACTTACAGGGTAAAATAGGCAATATTTGTAGCCCATATCGGTTCCCCAATAAATATTTGAATTGATATTAATCAATGTTCTCGATATCAAAGCCAAACTCGATTATTATTTTCATTTTTTTATAGCACTGTTGTATCAATTTTTGTTGGTTTGAAAAATCCCTTTAAAGGGTTTAACGACAACATGACATTATCAAAACGTTGAATCATATCTTCATATCGTATAGAATTAATTAAATTTGGAGGTGCAGAGTCAAAGGAAGAGTGGTAATCGTCGTATCGTTGTGATTGAGTAATATTCTTTCGATCTTGATATCGTTCTTGAAATCCCATAGTTTTATGCTCAGAGAAAACTTCCAAAGACGTCTTTGGGATCTCTTCGTTATCTCTAGTGACATCATCTTCTCTAAAACTCTCCATATCTGGCTTAATCTTGGGTCCTTCATCCCAAAAAACTAGATATAAGTACTTCTGGTAACTTTTAAGGTTATCCTCCTTATCTCTAACGAGTTTAATTAAACTGCATCCTTTAAAATTATAAGAGACTATGTTGCTGGCACAATGATGGCATTTGTATATCTTATTGAATTGAAATGGAGTCCCTGGAGGAAACGCGATTAGATCATCTATATCTATCCACGTTTTATCGTATCCAAAGTTTTCCACCAACGAGTTGATTAAAAAGTGTGTACCCGATCTTTCATAAGAGAGGATAACCACTGGACACAACGTGGGCATAATATGCCGGATGATATTGAAGAACTTGTTATTTACTTCCTCGGTGGTGAATTTACTAGCATAATGTTTACACATGGCTCCAGCCCGTTCTCTTTCTTGAGGATCTCGTGCCAACTTCAATAGTTTCTGGGCAGCATCCTCGGGTGAAGCTATTCCACAAGATGGAGTTCCATCACCGGTACGAGAAGTGATATTTTCTTTCTTGGCATACATCTCATATCTTCCTTCGGACCGAAGAGAATCCGGATATTTATCCCACTTTTGTCGTCGCAAAAAATCTACATCAAGATTGATTAAGACTTGAAACCGTGGGAGTAGTTGTTGATTTTGGATGTAGTTTTCGCATTCGGTCAAAGTAAAAAAATGTTGGATAACTGGGATAGATCCACCGCCGAAATTGAGATTGGTTCTGATATGAGATACAACCAAACTAGGAATTTGAGCTATTTTATTCTCGATTCTCTCTTCGAACCCTTCTTTATCGTAAATATACGACTTCAGCAAACAGAGATAGGAGTTAGATTCGCTACCTAAACACTCACGAGAAAGATACAACGAAGTTTCTTGCGTTTTTACTCGGTATGGATAATAAGGAAAAAGCTCGCGAAAAGAAGAATTGTCGGGAACAATCTGTGGCATCCCAAAAGCAGCTCCTTCTAAAGGAGTCAAACCGAATCCTTCTCCGCTGGTCATATATAATCCAACATCTGCTTCACGATACATTTCATTGAGCTGGTCTACGGGTATTTCTGATGAGTAAAACCTTATTTGAGCATTAGAGGCTGGCATTCTCTCTGACCATTTTTTGTACTCTTCTACCAAGTCAAAGACGGTGTTAGGAATAAGAGTGGCCTTAGACGTCACACCTTTCAAGACCATGGATTTGACGGTCAAAAGACACGGCTCTTTGTACATCTGAGCGAAAAGAAGATAGGCTTGAAATACAAGATCCCATCTCTTGCGAATATGATTGGTGTTGACACTAATGACTTTAAAAACGTCTTCTTTTTTGTCTCTGACTTTTGCGGTCCGAGTATCGGACTGTTGTCGAATAGAATGGGCTAGATCGAAAACATTGTCGTGTATCTTTCTAAACTCTTGAGCGCCGTATTTAGTTGGGGAAAGATAGTGGTCAAATTCGATCCCTTTTGCAATAGACTCAACATTATGGCAGTCAACTGGAATATAGGCTACAGTTTTGAAAGTTTTCTTTATCTCTCCTTTTTCTATAGCCAAATTCATTCGAATACCGAGCTTCTTAGCCGGTTCTGTGTCCTCAAGAACAATGACCAAATCAGGTTTGACCTGTTTAATAACTTCTATAATAGATAACCATCCTGCAAGGCAAATGGTCTCAAAATGCTCATCTTCCGGTGTAGAAGTATCAAAATCTATATTAGGGTAATAGAATTTGCTAGGATGTATTTTAAACTCTTTCAAAAAGGTTTGAACTTGATCAGGCCGAGGAGCTATCGTTAGAGTAAGAAAGGTAAAATCGTAGAGTTGAAAGATGTTTGGAGTGGTTTTAAAACCCTCCCATAATGATTTTGTTACGTAATGGTACGAACATGGAAACCCTAAACGTGATACCCATAATATTTTTTTCTGTTGCATGTTTGTACACTTGTGTATGAATTATCTATCTTCTAAGTTCTTATCTCAAGAGATAAGAAATTATCATCTTTTACGTCCTATCTTCCTGAGTCAAGACAAGAACGATTGCAGGGACCCGGGCATTTACACGAGGAGCATAGCACTGCGGTACAACCTCCACATAAAGTGATATCATCATATTTTGCATAATAATCGGTTTTTTTGCATTGACTACATGTTAAGGTAGAATCATAATTATCCATCATCAAATCCCTCTTTATACACTCAGTACATTCACGACCGGGTCCAAAACAAGGTTTACAGTAGGTATCCTGGCATGAACCGCAATGCTTTATGCTTTGACATGAGAAACACAGAGTTACTCCACATCCCATACACGTACCCGCTGTATATTTCTCATTCTCCACATCTATCTCGTGATAGACAACGACAACTTCGCATCGATCGCAAAATAACTTGTTTATCTTATATGAATCAATACGGATATACCTATCGAGGACTATCTCCAAGACATTACGAGTGATTACTCCCTTGTCCATACGTTTTCCATTATTTCTTAGTCTGTAAGAAATAATTATCAGTTTTGTTTTTCATGACAGAACCTGTCGCGAAAATTGTTATATCTATCCTACTAATCTCATATGTATATAAACCGATGAACCGGGATAAAGATCGTTTTCTCCGACCGACAAATCATCGTCTAATGGTGTTTGTTTTTGTTGTCCTAGTGTGGTGTATCCGTATAATTTAAGTTTTCGAACCGGTATTCCTGATTTTTCGGATATTTTTTCTTTTAACAAGGAAACGGTATCACTCCTTTTAATTTTGATATCGTAATACCTCCCCATTAGTGTTTTACAGTGAAGTTCGATATATCCAGCTTCTTTATCCCTCCGTCTATCGTCATCCTTCAATCTTTCGACTAATTCGGCCTTTTTCCCGGTAGTTTTCAATCCTTTTTCCTTGGTCATCTCTTTTAGTTTGCTGACCTTGCATTCATCATACCGTACAATGTCCATGGTTATCGAATCTGGCTTCTGAAGATTTCCGGACTTCTCAGAAGTCCTAAAAGCTAAGAGCTCATTCTTTGCCTGTTTGCGAACAGCAGCGCAGACAAACTGATCCAGGAAGGCAATCAGTTGGTCGGGAGTAAAAGTAATCTTTGTCATGTTGGTATTTAGAATACCTGTCCAAATATATATGAGAACTGGAGTTATTTATCAGTTTTTGATAAGTTTCTTATCTCAGAGATAAGAAACTTTTTACTTCTGTTTCAGACAAAAGATAAACTACTCCAACAATGTAAACAGGTCCACGTTTATAATATTTCATTCAACACTCTCTAATTTAGTACGAATACGGTATGGGGCATCGTAACACCATGTCTTAAGACATTCGTGATATTTGTCGTTGTTTTCGTCAGTATGACAATTGTTATCAGAACACTCTGTTCTATTATTGTCACATGTATTAGCACATGCAATGTCGTTTTTATCACAAAAGTTATTCCGGCAATCCATCCAGGTATTCTGACAATCCATCCAACAATTTCCTATATACTTATCATAACAACGGTCATTGCATGATTGACGCCTGTGGACTCCTCTTCTTCTCATGTTATATAACCTTCTCGCTTTATTTCTATCTAAATGATCTGGTTTATGGCTCATCCAATGCAGGTTTTTATGGAACCCGTCAGAGGACCCGTTAGTGTACAAAAGAATCAGAGCTACAACTACCACAACAATTATTATGTAAATAAAATCGCCCATGTTTAGTTAAAACTATTAAACATATTTCTGTGTTAAAATACTTAAATCATGTAAAATCTCGTTTACTTTTGTCCAAAACAAGAAACTTACATCGAATAGGGATTCATAACATTGCAGGCTTTGATGCACTGATCATACGTGGGCGACCCTGGATGACTTTGAGCATATAAGTCATTTCCTCTACAACCTATCTTACAGCTTTTTTCTCTTTGATCAGCATAAGCACGTCCATAACCTGGGTAGCCATAGCTGCCTGGTCCTTTATAGCCAAGCTTCTCGTAGTATGGATATTTGTCGCCATAACCAGCCATATAGGCGATTGGATAATAGGCCTGAGTGTAATACCATCCCTCTTTTTGCTTCAAAAGCATACAGACAATGATGAGGACAACAAGAAATCCAATAATAAAAATTTGAATATTATCCATTTAAATACTTTATTTAACTGTCAAGATTATCATTTATGTTTTTAGAGTCTAAAAACATAAATAAATTAAGTTGTCAAAATAACTTAAAGAGAATGTATAAGAATGTATAAGAGTGTATAAGAATGGAGAAACAGAAATGTCCTAGATGCACAGTTGTACGTATTCGATCAGATTTTGGTATTCGGAGGTTAGATATTCCATATAAGACTTGCATCTATTGCAGAGAAAGGGCGAAAAAGTATCGCAAAACTTCCAAATGTGAGCACGGAATATCAAAATACCACTGCAAAGAATGTGGAGGAAGTCAGATTTGTGAGCACGGTAGATCAAAATACAGTTGTAAGGACTGTGGAGGAGGTCAGATTTGTGAGCACAATAAAAGAAGAACCGAGTGTAAAGATTGCGGAAGAAGTCAGATTTGTGAGCACAATAGGAAAAAATGCAAGTGTAAAGATTGTGGAGGAAGTCAGATTTGCGAGCACGGTAGATTAAGATACCAATGTAAAGATTGTGGAGGAAAAGGAATTTGTGAGCACGGTAGATTAAAACACAACTGTAAAAAATGTGGAGGAAAAGGAATTTGTGAACACTGTAAACGACGATCCTGTTGTAAAATCTGTGACCCTGATGGTTATTTAGTTCATAAAGTTAGGACTACGGTTAATAGAGCTCTTAAATCAAATAAAACAAAGAGATCTATGGAATATTTAGATTGTAATGTAAAAACTCTTCGCAAACATATCGAAGAACAGTTTGAAGAGGGTATGACCTGGGAAAATCATGGAGAATGGCATATTGATCACATCACACCTATTAAATATAGAGAAAATGAAAAAGATCCTTCTTTGGAAGAGATAATTGAGAGACTTCATTATACCAATCTCCAGCCTCTCTGGGCAGGTTCTAATATATCTAAAGGTAATAGATATATCGGTTAAACAGTTAACAACTGTTTTGATCAAGATTATTTGATAACATCAAATAACAATCTAAAGATAAATTACTTATTATCTGATAAGGTCAAAAATTTCCATGTACATTTGTTTCTAGATGGATAAGTCTAACAGTAAAAGTGACACTCAGACCTGTAACAAAGAGGATCTGACCGCGGAAGATTCGATTGCCGTGCTGGAGCGAATTCCGATTGCCGATGTCGTCAAATTCATGCAAAAACGATTTCATTCGGATTTTGCTTTCAAAATAGCCAAAGATCTTAAACTGAAGGAGATAGAAGAAGATATGGTTGGCGCATTTCAAATCACCTTTAACTATCTCCATTTAATTGACGTTAAGGAGTCTTTTACCGCTAATTTGATGGTTATTAATGGTACTACATCTGCTAATATCAATGAACAAAAGATAATCGGTCAAGGCCGATTATCCAACTACTTGGCTCTTAAAGAGATTGTTTTATCACAAGGAGAACTCGTCATAAAAAGAATATCTGGAGAGACCCGTGTTGCTTTAATAGACCGTAATCTTATAATGACCAATATTGGAAAATATCAGGTGACGATTTCTGTTCATAAGATGCGCGTTAATAGGGATTTTTGTACACATCGTATTTAAAAATCATAAGATGTTTTCTTTACTCTGAAAGTAAAGAAAATTGAACTTTTACTTTAGGAAAATGGAATAACCATATATAATACAGAGAGATGGAAATAGAAATTAAGGGATCAAGAGATCTGAGTCCAAAATCTAATATACCAGAAGACCTTTTACGGTTTTCGAAATTACATCTTTGGTATAAACATCTCCCGTTTGAAGGGAAAGAATTCTTAGTATTTCCCTGGACAGGGCAACAGCCAAAGAACTTTTTTGAACCAGAAGTTACGGACCAAGGTGGATTACATTGGTGGGTATGGTATGCTGATTTCATCGATGAAATCCCTTTAGACGGGCGAGGGAAAGAGATAGTTATGCAACATTCTGTAACATTCAATTGTTTTTTACGCGGTCTCGAAGAATGCGGAACAGAAAAAGGTTCGACATTTTTCCGAGGATGGTATTTAATAAAAAGGAGCTATCCAACGATGGAAAAAGTACTTCGGAAAAGATATCCGAATGCTAAAGGTAACAGCGATTTATGTGCGGCAATAGAACATAACCTACAGCTCGAAAATGCTAAAATAGCGGCTGAAAATATATATGATTTGATGTATAAAGAATGCCCAAGATGGTTAAAGACAAACAATACGTCAAAAAAATCGCTTATGTTAAATGAGTGTCCCGCATGTCGCAGACTAATTTTTCCTTCTATCTCTGGCGGATACGATCCATTAGATTCATATGATTTACCTAGCATGAATTCATTTCAACCCGAAGACTTTTTGGCTGCAAGAAGAAGAAAGAAAGAAAGACCTTTATCTGACGATCCGAAAAATAAAGCTTCTTCTTCGCCAACCAAGAAAGGATGGGATTTTTCTTTATTTCATAGATCATCTTCTCCGCCAAGAAATGGTTCCCCTGGGTTCACAAAAAAATCAAATGATTCACCAAAAAAGAGTAGTTTTACATTCAAAAGATCAAGTTCACCAAAAGATGATTCTCCTAGCTTTAGAAAAAAATCAAATTCACCAAAAGATGATTCTCCTATCCCAAGAAAGAAAAACCCAAATGATTCACCGACAAAAGGTCCTGTTTGTCAAAGAAAAAAATCCTCTTCTCTACCAAGAAAAGACTCTCCTATGATTACAACAAGATCATGTATTTCACCAAGAGATTATTCACCTACATTTGCGGCAGGATCAAATCTTTCACCAAGACAAGACTTTCCTATGTTACCAAGAGAAGAATCATCTTTAAAATATGAAAATGCGTTTAAACCCTCTCCTCCCATCCCCAAGTTTAAAAAGAAAAGAGGTTGATTCTTTTCTTCACTTTGAGTGAAGTATTTTCTTCACTTTGAATGATTCTTTTCTTCACTTTGAGTGAAGTATTTTCTTCACTTTGAGTGAAGTATTTTCTTCACTTTGAGTGAAGAAAAGAATCATTTATTCAAAAGGAATAAAATCTTTATCGTTAACAGGCAGAAAACCGGGGAGACCAGATATGGGAGATGGAGGATCAAATGTGGGAACATAACTATGCGGCTCGGAATCAAATGTGGGAGTTGGAGGATTAGAATTACACGGGCTGTTTGGAAAAGTCTGCGGAGCAGTTGATTTACAATCAACTGCAGGTTGTTGATTTACAACCTGCAGTTGATCCAGATCAGCATTTGATGTCACCTTTCTTCTCTTTTCTTCAGGCTGAAGAGAAATACCAGGGTTAAATCTTTCATGCTTACTGTAAAATGGATCGTAAATTCTATTCCACCGCTTGATAAATCCATTATAGAGCGTTGGTGATATATCGGAAGGTATCCTTCTTTTTTCCTCGTTGGCCAAACTATTAAAATAAATCGCCAATTCCTTTTCGGATCTTTCCCGAATCGCCCATCTTCTCGCAATGCGAGAGATTAACTGAACTAGAAGATCTATTTTGACAAGAAACTCTCCTCTAGGCATACTTAAACCTTCTTGATGTTTTTCTATCTCATCCCGAATGATATCAGCTAGAATCCCATAACAGCCAGGATAAAAAGGGAGTTCATGATAAACGGCATTCTCAAAGGAAAGACGAATTTTACACCATCTAAAGTTTCTTCTTTCAGATTTACCATTTTTACAATGCATAGCATTGGATAGACTATTGATGATTTCGGTGTTTGAAATATTGTACTCTATCTGAAGTTCAAAGAGAGTACGCCTAAAGTTGTGAGACCAATCATCCATTTTCAAACTTTGGAAGATGCGTTAATTATATCTCGTGCGAAATATAATTGTCATTTTTACACAACTGTTAAAGTTTTACTTTTGTTTCGAAACAAAAGTAAAACTTTTATAATCTCTGATAATTGGAATTATTACACACATTTATACAGACATGGTACATTTTGCCGATCCAGTCGGCATTTAAATGACCAAATTCAGCCATGTACCTACGATACTGTTGTGCGCAGATGACATGACAGTTACTCTTTGGGATAGTCTGAAGTTGCTTTACTGGTCCAAATCCTTCTTTCTTAGAAGGACACATAAAAATTAGAACCACTATTATCACGGCAATGATAACTATCAACGCTATTTCCATTTGACAAATGTCAAGGTTTTATCTTGTCAAATGTCAAGATAAAATTCTTGACAAATGTCAAGATAGAATTGACAAATATCAGAGAATTTTTTATAACCTCGAAGGGTTATAAAAATTTATTTTTTCTTGAAGTTAGTTTATTTCAATTTTTCAAAAGACCACTGGAATATTGAAGTCCATTTTCTCCCGTTTCTCCCAAGATTCGGCCCAATCAATACGCGTCTCCAGTAGTTTTTTCATCTTCTGCTCTTCCTCCTCTTCTCGTTTCTCCTCTTCTTCTCTCCTCCTCTTTATCCTTCTTCTTTCTTTGCTATTTTTCTTCTTCCTTTTTTCTCCCTCCTGTTTCTCTTGTTCATCTCTCTCCTGTTGCAATCTTTCTATTTCCCGCTCCTGTTGCTGTATTTCTTCTTCCCTCTCCTTTTCTTCCCTCTCTTGGAGGACTTTCTTTTGAAAGATCTCCCATCTCTCTTGTTCTTTTCTCTCCCGCATCTCCGACTTCTGTCTCATTTGTTCCCGTTGTGATATCTCCTGCAGAATATATTTTTCTTTCTCCTCGAACTCCCGCCTCGATTGTCGAAGAATCAACTCATGTTGATGTATATTCCATTCACGTTTCCAGATGCTCTCCTGCAGTTGTTGTATCTGCAGTTGTTGTTGCAGAGTCTCTTCCAACTGTTGTAATTGATTCAACAAATCCGAATCCATCGTTCCAAAAGAAGTGACATGTTCTAGAACGAGAGCCTCTTGAACCTCCTCTTGAATGGAAAGAGATGGAAATTCTTGAGAAGTAATACTGGGAGGCTCTTGAACAAGGGATGGAAACTCTTTCATGGAAGAGGGAAATCCCTCCAAAGTGTCGCAAAGTTTTACTTTCAATTCAATCCGTTTCCCAGACAGTTTGAAAATCAAATTCTCCAACAAGTTAGGAAAGAGAGACCACATCTTCATTTTGTGACTGTTGTCAGCATTATTGGGGATGTTGTCCTCCCGAGGAAGTTCTCCGCATCTCACCAAGAGAGCCAGGGCTGTGTATGTATGGACGGTGCATCTGGAATTGAATTCTGTGCGCTGAACATAGAAATGGGCCAACATTTCTTGTTCAGTTACTTCAACTCCTGACTGTAAACATCCCAATAGCCACTTGAGATAGGAATTGGTGTTGAGGCGATTTCCAGACATCATCCTCTTTCTCATGTCCTTTCCGAAAACTTTTCGGAAAGTTTCATGATTGTCGTACATGATAAGAGTCCAGCAGCGGAGAAACTGTTCCGAACAGGTAAACCAATTGACATATTCGGGATCCCTTCCATTCTTACCAGGGTCCACCCATCCACAGATGAGATCTCCCGGCGTGGAAATCTTTTCGCCTTTGTAGACTGGCCCTTTAGGCGGAACCCGATTTTGGGAATCTTCACAAAACGAAAAGTTCAGTAAATCGTATTGCGCATTGGTTTCAAATCTGAATTCGATCCCCATTCCACCAAATGGATCATTTGGTCGAAGAGCCTGGATGGTAGTACCACCTTGGTAAGAGTCATACTCTCGTTGAATCCGCCTTTCTTTTTCATCAAAAGACAATGCTGAAAGCTCCTTCCCAGAAATAGGACGGCGCTTTTCGAAAGGGGATTCTCTCAGAGGTTCCACATGAATAGTGTCAGCTAAATTTCCCAGTTGTACATTGTTTGTTCGGCGAAAGATCAAATTTCTGAGACCGTTGCGGAGTTTCTCCTTTGTAACAGCGCGCCATGAGGGATCCATTTGTTTGAAGTTGTGTGTTTTTGTTGAGTGGTTGAAAGTTTTGTGTTTGAAAGTGTGTGTAGAGTTGTTAGCAAACTGAAAACAGAAGCGCGATATATTCTGTCTCAGCTGAGACAGAATATCATTTTTATGTAGTTAGTTAGTTTGTTCTTGTGAAAAAGCACTTCTCATAGCCATGTTCATCGAATCGTCGTAATTAGAAAAAAGTCTTTTTATCTCGCTCGGTGGAAGATGGTGAATCGTCGTAAATGTTTTACTTCGTTCGGTTTCATCGAAGGATATTTTGACAACGGCTTCTCGTATGACAGTTTTTACACCCTTTTTTGGGCATCTTTTTTCTGGCATGTACCATTCTACCTTGTCAACAAACTTCCTGAACAGAGAGTCAAGATAAGGTGACATGGGATACAATTTGTAGATTTTGCTGATGACGGTAGAATGTTCCTCTCCCACACTGATCTTGATGACGACTTTTTTATCGATCTTTTCCAACTTTTCTTCACCGATGAAAGTCGCAATCACTCCGCATTTCAAGTTTTCGACGAGCTCGTCGAAAAGAGCAGCTTCTCGATCCAGATAAAGATCAAAGATATCTTTGAGCACTATCTCCCTGTATTCTGTCATCGTCCCCAACCTCACTGTAATGATAAGCTCTTGTAGTTCCTGTTCGTCGAGATTAGCCATTGGCAATAACAAAAGGCGACTAAAGTAAGAAAGATGAGGTGAAATGTCAATTTTATGTAGTTCTCGATCCTAGGATGTTTCTTATCTATTATAGATAATTCTTATGTTAGAAAACATAAGAAATTCTAAAACGTACCGAGTCCAGTATCGGCATAAGTTCCTTCCCCAATAACCTTTCCACCGCCGAATCCGGGGGTCCACACATTGCGTAATATTTCTCCACCAGCGTACGGGAGGCTGTAGGCAGAGTCATCATAATCATCATATTCGTCATCATAAGAGGTGGGGAATGTATAAGTGTCACCTCCGTTAGAGCTTTTGCATTTACATTTCATACTGCAGCGAGAAAAGAAAAAGACGGCTACAATTACCAGACCGAATAAAAATAAAAGTTCGAGGTTTCCAAAGTCCATCGCTTTTATAAAAGATGCTAGAGTTAAAATAATAAAAAAATAATATATCAATTCAATTCTTTAAGAATATTTGAATATCTTAATGGCTAACATAAGCGATGAAATTAAAAGAGATAAGTTTGAGGGTGGGTTGTTGGGACTCATGCTAGGAGATGCTCTCGGCGCTCCCCATGAATTTCGAGGATCCAAAGATGAATACACTGGAAAGTTACAATATCCACCGAGAATCCCTTCTCGATATCAGGGTGTGCGGCATGGAGTTGTCGCGCAGACATCTGACGACACAGAGCTAATGTTAGCTCTAATATACTCCATGATACCGGATTCTACGTCCACCAAAGTAATTGAGTACAATAATGAGAGAGCGGCGATGGAGTATATGAAATGGGCTAATAGTAAACCGATGGGGATGGGATTTAACACTCGTGCTTTATTCTGTGGGGTGAAAACAGTAAACGGTTTTCGAAATCGCCAGGTTAAAGTGTTTAAGAAGGTATCTCAGTCTAACGGGTCGCTGATGCGCTGCTATCCTTTGGCTCTAATACCGAAGGAAAACTGGTATGCCGATGTCAATCTATCCAATCCGACTAAAGTTAATCGTGACGCCTCAAAGGTGTTTCTCTCTTTGGTGCAAAGTATGTGGGCCGGAAAAGGTAAAGCCGAGGCTTTAGAAGAGCAGATCAATGATAAGACCCTTGCATCTCCTATTACAGCGGCTCTTTTTCATGCTTCTGAAATAGATGGAGTTTTTCCCTCTAAAGTAGACTCTAGTTTTCCCTGTCAACCGTACGAAGTCAGTGGGAAATGTAAAGGGTGGGTAGCCGTTTCTCTCTATACCGCTATCTGGGGCTGGTATCATTCGAATACTCTCGAAGACTGTTTGGACTCTATCATCGAGAGAGGTGGAGATACAGATACCAATGCGGCCATCGGCGGAGCATTAATGGGATCTACATTGGGGAAGAAAGCTTGTTTGAAGGAGACACGGGTAAAAAAGAATTGGAAGATTCTTCGTAATGCAAATCCAGAGGAAGGTGATTTTCCTCGGCCAAATAAGTATCTCTGTAGCAATACGAGGGAAATTAGCGCAGCTCTAGGAATGTGATACACGAATTTTATATCTCCTAGAGATATGTAGTTTTATATCTCCTAGAGATATGTAGTTTTATATCTCCTAGAGATATGTAGTTTTATATCTCCTAGAGATATGTAGTTTTATATCTCCTAGAGATATGT
>SDBT01006411.1_pt1 | contig 19527 bp, 12 predicted proteins | sample 2277101 | NCBI WGS metagenome assembly SDBT01 (sample SAMN10404973, study PRJNA504765) | marine sediment metagenome | isolation source: marine sediment core GS10_PC15, 103 cmbsf | place: Arctic Ocean: Southern Knipovich Ridge | collected 2010 | reverse complement strand
GGACTTATGGCAATTTCGCGTTGCGGTCCTTCATCTGTATCACGATAATCTTCTGATTCGGGACTGCCAATCATAAATGTGCCCCCGGGAATCGCGATCATTTCAAAGGCGATAGAGGTGCCAGGAATGGTTTCAATATAATTGGTAAATGAATCAACTTTTGCAGCTTTTATAAATATTGTTTTTTGGTCCTCTTTTTCTGAGTCGCCTGATAGTAGTTCGGGTGGCTTCTCATGAAAATGGCCTACCTCGAGATGGCAATTGATACAACGCAATTCATCGGGCTTACGGTCATAATAAAAATGAGCCTCTTCACCTTTTTTGGAAAGGGTTCTCGGAAACAAATTGCTATGACAACTGATGCAGGATGCTTTATACACGTGATTAACCGCAAATGCACGTGATGACTTTAATTCCCAGTTTATCTTATCAGTATCTTTAAATAGAGAAGAATATACATCCCGCAATCCGGTTTGAACCTTCGCCGCCAGGTAATCAAAACCACCGGGAGGTAGGTGGCATTGAACACAATTTATAGCCACGCCACTTTTGTTGTCAAAATGTGTGCTTAGTTTCCATGACGTGGTTGCCTGTGGATGAACATGGCAGGATTCACAAAATGAATTGGATGAGGTGTAGTCTACAATCCAGTCAAAAGCAATGATAGTGACGATTCCGGATAAAAAAATGAATATTTTGATGTATCTCTGAGTAGATTTAAATGAAAAAATTCCCATTTATTTATTTTTGACCTTACTATTTTTTACATATTCTGTATTGTGGAAAAACTTCAGGCTGGTGTTACTTATTCAAAATGCTAATTTTTGTAGTCCAGGGCTGAAAACAAAATATTTAAATCACTGTGTCGCTGAGAGATGAATTATCCAGGTTAGACAATCCCCGGATATTTCTTCCTAAATTATAATTTGATAGGTAGAGACGTCCCGCCGGGACGTCTCTACTGCCGAATAAAATAGATTTGCTATGAAATAGCGAATGTAGAAAATCAAATATTCGAAATATCTCAATGACTATTCCAGAGGTTCTATATAAATAGCCCGGAATTCGATCGGCTTTCCTTCACTCTGAAAACAAAGTTTACCACTCCGGACCGATGCCTCTGTCCCCATATTTTGATGTACACCATTAACTGTCAGATGAATTCCATCCTCTTTGCAGACTATTTTATAGGTATTCCATTCCCCTGGTGTTTTCTCACTATTCTTTTCCATTTTTTCTACGCGACGCTTGGACTTATCAGTTTGTTCTTTTATTGTTGTGCCGTCAATCAACCAAAAATCTCCTGCATTTTCAGTCATTAACTGTGCTTCAATACATTTTGGCCATACTTTGTCCGGTTCACTCATATGGAGAAGAACCCCACTGTTACCTGGTTCAGCAGGCCAGCGCCATTCAACGGTTAGTATGTAATTCTTATAATTTTTTTCTGTTCTGATATAACCGTTCGGTACGCCGGTACAGTGTAAAATTCCATCTTTTATTATCCATACTGTGTTAACGTCGACATCAGACTCGGGTACAAATAATTTCCATCCGCTGAAATCTTTTCCATTCCAGAGTTCGATTTTCTTATCAGGAATTATTACCCCGCTTTTATCTCCGGTTTGATCCACAGATTCCTTTTTTTCATCACCACAACCGGTAAAACTGGCAATACAAAATGCAGCTATGATTAGCGTAGCACTTAAATTTTGTATACTCATGATCTAACTCCTTATGTTTATATTTTTAAATTCTTATTATATAAAATCGGTGTGATGAATTGCACCACGGGTTTATCATTTTCTCTCCCAATAACGGCTTGGCAGCGCCAAGTTCCTACGTTTCACGCTCTACGCTCCACGATCATTAGAAATTATCACAATATCGATAAGCAGCGATCACGGCTTCCTCACCTTTTTTCCCCTTGATGCTATTTCCGTGCTCCATGCCGACGACACCCTTAAAGCCTTTTTTATAGATATGTTTAAATATATTCAGATAATTGATTTCACCGGTGGTAGGTTCCTTCCGTCCCGGGTTGTCACCCAACTGAAAATAGGCTATTTCTTCCCAGGCCATGTCAATATTTGGAATCAGATTTCCTTCGGTTATCTGTTGATGATACATATCATCGAGGATTTTGCATGAAGGGCTATCGACGGCCTTACAAATTTGATAGGCCTGAGGGATTTTTGTTAAAAATAGACCCGGATGATCACGCCATGGATTTAGCGCCTCCAGAACCATAACCAGACCTGAAGGCTCACAGATTTCTGCACACCATTTAAGATTCTCAATTACATTAGCAGTCTGGTAATCCCATTCCAGATCTGTACTAAAACAAGCAGGGACGACAGTTGTCCATTTGGCATTCACTCGTTTAGCCACTTCAACTGCTTCTTTCATTCTTTTAACGAGCATTTCCCGGACATCTTTCTTGTTCAAAACAAAAGTTGTCTCCTTAAAATCGGCATAGGCGACAAAGACGCCCATCGTCATTCCCAGCCGTGTCATCTCAACCGCTATTTTTTTCTGTGTCTCTACTGGTTTCCCCATCATTCCATTATCTTCCAGGGCCCGGAAACCCTGATCAGCCATAAATTTTAACTGATCGATTAAATCATCACCGGCTGAATTTTTAAACATACCGAAATGCGGTGCATAAGTTAATTTAAACGTTTGTCCGGAAGAATCATTTTGAGCAAATACCTTATCACTATTTAATAGATTTCCACTCAGTAATGCACCTCCACTGAGCGCCAGACCTGCCAGAAACTCCCGACGGTTATAATTACTTTTATTTTCCTTAATTTTGCTCATGGAATTTCTCCTTTATCTTTAGATTCGATCAACCAAATATTGCGATACTGGATAAGATCCCCATGGTCCTGTAACTTGAGAGGGCCCGGAAGGTGCAAATCCATATCACTAGCGCCGCCTGTCGTACCCGGTATCTCCAATTTATCATGAATAAGCACACCATTATGAATAACGGTTATTCGCACGTTTTCAATTAATTTACCTTGCTTATCGATACGGGGGCCCCGGAAGGTGATATCATAGGATTGCCACTGCATGGGAGGGGCACACATATTTACCAATGGCCTGGCAACTTTATAGATACCGCCACATTCATTATCTTCTCCGGATAAACCATAACTGTCCAATACCTGAACCTCGTATCTGCCTTGATTATAAATCCCGCTGTTACCCCGTGCCTGTCCTTTTGCATTAGGCATATAGGGTGAGCGAAATTCCAGATGCAACTGATAATCTTTAAATTTCTTTTTTGTCGCCAATGAACCACTTCCGGGCAATACTTCCATCACACCATTTTTGATGGTCCACCGGGCCGAAAAATCAACATTATTGAAATCAATATCTGACCACAAATTTTCGTTTTTAGAATTCTGCTCCGGGTCAAAAGCGGTATCAAATACGCCCCTTGCTTCAAGACCTTCTTTTTCATAGGGACCGGCTATATTCCAGCGTGATAAGAAATATTCGTTTTCTTTTAAAAACTGATCGCTCTTTCCGGTACTGGTTTGATTGTCTTTTTCTAAGATTGAAGTAATAGATTTACCATCTTTGTCTGTCAAACGGGCAAAGGCACCCCAACCACCGCCCTCATTGGTGATTTTAAGCATGAGTACATTCCAGCCCTGATTTAAAGTTACTGGCGCTTTCTCCTGATCCGGGGCAGCTCCCCTGGATATAAAATGTGACACAACTTCCTTCCCGTTAAACCATGCTTTGATGGCATCATTACTGCCAAGTGAAAGTATCGCCGGTTGCTTGTCATCAGACCATATTTCCGCCTTTAAATAAATTGCGCTGTGTCCCCTGGCACCAAAATGTCTGGTTAGATTTAAATAACCAATAGGATCACGATCATTTTCCCATTGATCCAAATTTGTTCCATCAAAAAGAATGAGGGCTTCTTTTGGCGGTATTTTAGCCAGTAGAGGAGACAGGCGTACCACTTTTTCCATTTCAAATGTGCCCTTATCACTCCCTGAATACATTCCCCGGAATGTTTCCATCTCTATGGATCCACTCCATTTAATACCTGCAGCGGTACCGGCAACGCTTATCTGATAACCACTTTTTATTCCGTCGAGCACAGCAAGAAGCGGTTCCGTGGTATCAAATTTGTCCATAATATTGATTTTATATGTACCGTTCCGGTAGCCGACGACCTGCGCAACGATCGGTTTTTCACCCTCCGAGGATTTACGCACTCCCTGCCAGTCACCCATTAAGGGATCAATCGGAAAAACCATTTTTTCGTCATTCGCCTCGTCCCTGATTTCCTCTGAGGTACAGGCAGCGAACTGCAGAATGGATAGAAAAATGGTCAGAATGATCAGACTTGAAACTAACTTCATGGTTGTCCCTCAATTTAAAATGTTAAACTATTCTCCCAACTCAAATTTTAAGCCGTCCAGTTTCCCGCCATCAAGAGTTCGGAAACGGGCACAAGCTCCCCAGGCGCCTCCAACATTGATAATTTTTATTAAAACTATATTCGAACCTTTCTTAATCTTTACATTAACTTTATCCTCACCGGGAGTGACTCCTCTTGCTGTATTGTTGGTATGAACCAGTTCTCCATTAAGCCATACTTTTACCCCGTCATTACTGCCAACCTGTAATTGCACTTCCTGATCTTTTTCGGACAATACCTTGTTTCGTAAATAGGCCACAGGTCCGCTGCTTTTAAGAACAGTACCCAGATTTACATGCCAGTAATTATCCTTATCGCTATCCTCAGGAACCTTCTGCCATTTAACAGATTCACCTGACTCAGGTGGAAATGCGAAGGCAAAAATATCGACTTCCTGATTCTCGTATGGTCCGGCGACCTGCCAGAGGGTGATAAAATCTTCAAATTTTTCAAGTTCATTTATAATTTTCAGACAGGTCTCCCGTAAATCTTCATTTTTTACGATCGTCAGAGATTTGTTTAAAAGAGATTTTTCGGATCGGATCTCGTCGATCTCTATTTCTGATGCAATAGTGATTATCGTGGTGACCGCTTCCTGCTGAAGCGCTGTGTCATCAATGTATGCTGCTGTAAATTCTAATGCATCAAGCGAGATTACCGTTGACAAGCCCGAGAGAACGGCACGCTTTTCTTCTGTATTACTCGCTAGTTCCATGGCTGTCTGATACATGGCAAGAACTTCTTCCCGTGATTTATCCTCTTTAAAAGCAATTAATTTTACATAGCCGCGTAAAGCTAGGATCCTTGATTTCTCACTGCGGGATGTCTTAGCTACGTTGAGTAAATCATCCAGGGGTTCACTGTCCGGCCAGTAGGTGAGGGCGCGTATAGCAGCTGTTTTTATTTCAGGATCTTTATCATTGAGAGAAGCTCTGATGATGGTCAATGATTCCGGATCGCCGATTTTTCCCAGAACCTCAAGCATGGAGGCTTTTGCCTTGACATCTTTTGTCACTTTAAATTTTTCGACAACCAATACAGATTTTGGTTTGCCATCTGGAATTTGAGCAGCAATTGCAATGACAATTCGCTCCAGTTCTTTCCGTTCCTGTTCAGTTTTAGGCTGTACAAGATTTGTTAATGCCTCATTCATATACCGGGGAGTGGCTATTGCCCGGAGGGACTTAAGCGATTCCATTCTGATTTTTGAATCATTATCTTCAAGGGATTTAAAAAGGAAAGGAATACCATCGGTCATTTGTCTCGCGGCGATAGCCCTGATATATTCAATTTTTAAAACAGGGCTTGCTGAAGAGGCATTTTTCATTATCGATTCATTCACTTCGGGTCCATTCAGGCGATAGAGGGCTGTTCTGGCTGTCGCTCTGATTTTTCCTTTACCCGAAGCAGCTATTTCGGCAAATAATGGTACGGTCTCTGCATTTCCGCTCATAGATAATGATTTAAGCGCAGCAATTTGAACAGCTTCATTATCGCTTTTAACCTGTGTCATCATTGATTTGACAACTGAGGACTCACTACGTCCGGACAAAGAAGCAAGCAGCTGGACCTGCAAGCTGGCAGGTAATTCAGGTAAAAGTCTGGCAATAGCGCTGACATCCTTCCCGGCTGGGATTTCACTTACCAGTTGAATGGCGCTGGATCGCATATTTTCATTGTCGCTTCTTATGGCCTCCAGGATTACAACCGATACATCTTTTTCTGTCGTTAGAATCATGCCCCGTAAGGCCGCATATTGTACCTGTTGTGATTCTGTGGGGCTGTTGAGCTCAGAATATATCTGATAAGCTTTATCCTTCAATCCCAACTGGGCAAAGCGGTCTGCAACCAGAAGATAGGCATCGGTAATCTGTGAGCTGGATTTATCTTGGGAACGTGCTTCAGAAAGAGATTCAGCTGCATCGTCACCGCCAATAAGGCCTACAGCATGTATCGCTGCCGAGGCAATCTCAGGGTTTTTGTTGCTTATAAGAGGAATTATCTCTGAGATCGCCTCTTCGGCGCGACGATTTCCAAGAGCATTGATGATTCCGATCTTTGTTATACCCTCTGAATCTTCAAGCAAATCTTCTAACTCTTCATTAATGTCATTTGCCGGTATTCTTTCTAATGCATATAAGGCCATCTCAGCAGTTTCAGGGTTTTCAAGCAGGTCAATCAGAACTGATACAGCTTCCTCGGTCCCATAAATACTTAATACATGACAGATGTATTGTTTACCTGCCAACGTTGCCTCAGATTCGAGAAAGTCGATAAGCATCGATTCAATTTCAGCGCTTAAAACTTTTGAAGCAGAGGTTAGCCGGAGAAAGGATGACAAATCCCTCTGGGATTCAAGAGACTGACCGTATTCATATGTGGAGATAGAATCGAGCAAACCGGCAGCAACATTTAAATCTGCTACTTTTTCAATATTCAAAGGAACCGGCGTAGCATCTGCTTGCAGATCACCTAAAGCGTATTGAATACCTGCCAGATAATGCTTTAAAATATTAGCGTTCCAGAAAATCTCATGATTATGGCCGAAAGAGCAATAAAAGACCCTGCCTTTGCCCATGGTTCGGATCCAGCTGATCGGGATATCAAGATCTGTTACCTGAACACCTTTAGCCGCAAGGTTTGTCTTGTCTTTCATGTCAAGGCCAACCAGTATACGGCTGGTTTCTCGCAACCGGCGCTGATTAACCCGGTAGATTTCATCGGAGACGGAAAAATCTTTCCCCTCAAAAGATTTAGTAATAGGGCTTTCAGGATCCTCAATCATGATGCGCCAGGTACCACTGGATCCCCAGGGATGACCGGCAAATACCCCTCCCATCATCTCCGCAGCCTCCGGCCAGTTATAAAAGTTATCAGTGGCGGCATGAATTCCGATTACTCCCTTGCCCCCTTTGACAAACTCCATCAGACTTTTTCGCATAAGGGGATCATCGAATGTCAACTGTGTGGTATTGTTAAAACAGACCGCATCGAACTGATTCAATTGCTCAGGCATAAAGACAGACATATCATTACTATGCACAGTTTCGAATGCCCCGGTTTTTTTACCCATAAGCTCGAGCGTTTTGGCTACATAAGGAATAGAGCTGTGTTTGTAGCCCATGCTAAGAGAAAACACCAGCACCTTTCTTGGTTCTTTTACCTGAGCCGGGGCTTTTGACGGCAAGGCCTTCTCGATTTTTTCAATATCCTGCTCATTTATCTGGGCATTAAGACTGTTGTTAAGTAAGAAAAATCCCAGGACAAGCAGAGATGAAATTAAACTCATTCTCAGATTTACCATTTTATTCTTTCCTTTTTATATTAATTCTTCCCATAGGTTATATATTTGATTTTAGGATTCTGGATTCTGGATACTGGATACTCGATACTCGATTCTGGATGCATGATACTGGTTTCTTGATACTTACATTGTCAGCTTGGTATTTTATTTGAAAAAGTACTTGACAAAAATAAGTTGAGAAATATAACTTTTTAATTCCCAATTCCCAATTCCCAATTCCCAATTCCCAATTCCCAATTCCCAATTTCTCTATCCCGTTACAAATGCCAGGGTGAACGCATCAGTCTGGCGAGCAGCCGGTCTGCATTTGAATCGTTTATAAATCTTTCAGTTTCCGGATTAAAGTTTACACGATGGCCTAAACGCATGGCAATCATACCCAGATGGGCTACCATAATAGCATGATGGGCAGTTTCCACGGGTGTTACCGTATCTTCTCTGCTGCGAACACAGTCAAGAAAATTCTGTATATGATGATCACTTTTGTAAAGATGAATTTCGTTTGGTTTGATTTCGGAACTAAGAATAGATTTTGGATTGGCATCAATTCTCCCACCGCGACTTACATATATCCAGCCTTTTTCACCTATAAACTGCGTGCCCATTCCCATCGGGGTCTGTTGACTGTCTGCCACGACCATTTTAAATCCTTCTTTATACTCACATTCAAACCGGTAGCGTGGTGGCGTATTGAATAGTCCGTCTTTTGCAGGCGGAAAGTCTGCTTTACCTTCAATGGAAACCGGGGCTGTATATTCTGTTCCCATTCCCCAGTTTGCGATGTCTATGTGGTGGCCGGCCCAATCCGTTAATTGACCACCTGAATAATCCATGATCCATCTGAAATTCCAGTGGCAGCGTGATGGATTATAAGGACGCCACGGTGCAGGACCAAGCCACATATCATAATCAAATCCGGGAGGCGGATCGCAGGGTTGCGTACTGCCTTCTTTGCTCCCGTTTCCCGCAGGTAATCCAACCCGCACCGTATGTACTTTGCCGATCCGGCCGTTTCTTACCAATTCACTGGCAAATCTGAAATGTCTCTGTGAACGTTGCCAACTGCCTGTTTGCCAGACACGACCATATTGTCTTATAGCATCGACGATCGCTCTTCCTTCAGAGATGGTGTAGGCCAGGGGTTTTTCTCCGTATATATCTTTCCCTGCGCGTGCAGCATTGACAGCGACTATCGCATGCCACTGGTCTGGCGTAGCATGCATGACTGCGTCGATGTCATCCCGTGCTAATAGTTCACGAAAATCATTATAGGTAGCACAGTCATTGTTCCCATAGGTGTTGTTAACCGTTCTTTGTGCACGGATCCGATGTTTCTCATCGACATCGCAGACAGCCACGACCCGGGCTTCAGGAATCTCAAGAAAGCCACGCATGTTCCCGTTTCCCATTCCACCCATTCCAATACAGCCTACTGTAATTTTATTGTTCGGAGCGTTTTTGCCTTTTTGGGCAAAAACATTAGAGGGGATGAGTATAGGAAATCCAACAGCTGCTGCGACAGCACCACTGGCAGTTTTAACAAAATGCCGACGGTTCATTTTCTTTTTTTGTTTCATGTCAGTAATTATCCTTAATTGGTTAGATAATAGTTTAACCACAGAAATTTATTATCCTGAATAAGTCATACCGCAGCCTTTTGCTGCAATCAAAGAAAAGAAGTCCACGAATTACACTGATTAATACGGATTATTAACCGCAAGGACCCTCCAGCCGGCGGGCGCGGCGCAATGGAGACGCAAAGCACGCAAGGTTTTTTTATTATTTAACCTGAATAATTTACCACAGAGAGCACTGAGTATTTATAAATTTAATAAAAATAAATATTTATCTCTGTGTCTTCTGTGGTTTATGCTATTGTAGCCGAAAACTTTGTTATTTTCGCCTGGCGAATCGCCTCGGGAGATTAGCAAAGTTTTTACAAACTGAGTTTTTCATAACCACAAAGGCACCAAGACACAAAGTTATAAAAATTAATGATTTAAAATGAGTATCTATTATTAAATAATCAAATTCATATCTTATATTTAAAAATTCTTTGTGTCTTTGAGTCTTTGTGGTAAAATTTTTTCTCTGCGTCTCTGCGCCGCGCCCGCCGGCTGGAGGGTCGCTGCGAGAGATATTTTTAAATATTTGATTGCAGCCAGAAGCCGCGGTATGAATAGATCAAGTTAAAAAATATATTTAATCTTTGCGAACCTTGCCTGCCCGCCTCAGGCGAGGCGCCTTCTTCGCGTCTTAGCGGTAAAAATATCTTAATCAGGTTCTATAATTTTATTCAGTATCAAATGCGGCGTCGAAGGCCACATTGGAAGGCTGGAAATCAACATCCTTGACGAATTCGCATGCTTCCTTTGCACCCCTTTCCCGTTCCATTCCACTGTCTTCCCATTCAACAGATAATGGTCCGTTATATCCAATATGATTCAGAGCACGGATGATTTCTTCAAAATCAACATCGCCTCTTCCCAGAGAGCGGAAATCCCAGCCGCGGTCCTGATGGCCAAAATCCAGATGAGAGGCCAATATGCCTGTGTAGCCGTTTAATTGGATCGCTGCATCCTTCATATGAACATGATAAATGCGGTCGGAAAATTCATTTAAGAAGAAAACCGGATCAACCATTTGCCAGTGTAGATGACTGGGATCGAAATTAAATCCAAATGTTTCACGATGATTAATCGCCTCAAGGGCTCTTTTAGCTGTTACGATATCAAAGGCAATCTCAGTAGGATGTACCTCAAGAGCAAACCTGACCCCACATTCGTCAAACACATCTAGAATCGGATTCCACATCTCCGCGAAATATGCAAAACCTTCATCGATCTGTTCTGCAGAAGCCGGCGGAAAACTGTAAAACATATGCCAAATTGATGAACCTGTAAAGCCATTAACTATTTTTAGACCCAGGTTTTTTGCTGCCCGGGCTGAGTTCTTCATTGATTCTACAGCCCACTGACGTTTTTTTTCCGGATTTCCGGCGCAGTCTGCCGGTGCAAAAGCATCCGATCGACTGTCACTATTGAGATCACATACCAATTGCCCAGCCAGATGGTTGCTTATAGAAAAAATCTGCAGATCGTTCTTTTTCAGGATGCCCAGTTGTTGGTCACAGTAGGTCTGATCTTTTGCTGCGCGATCAATATCCATATGATCACCCCAACAAGCCAGCTCTAATCCGTCATATCCCCAACCGGTTACTTTTTTTGCCAGGGTTTCTAAGGGTAAATCCGCCCATTGTGCGGTACATAAGGTTACCGGCCTTCCCATTTTCTTCTCCTTTTTATTAAAATTAGTACTCTACCGGAAACCACTTCTGGTCGCTGGCGGAGCTCTTTACAACCGTATCGATAAAAACCATGCCTCTGACACCGTCATCAACATCAGGGAAATCTAACATCAATTCATCCGGCTCCTGACCGCTTAATTTAGCGATAATCGTGTCGGCAAAATTTTTGTAAATATTTGCCACGGCTTCCAGGAAGGCTTCGGGATGTCCGGAAGGCGTACGAGTGGCCCTTCCGGCGGCCGCGCTTTTTTCACCCACATAATCATTGCCGCGTTTCCATACCTGTGTAGGTTGATTTAACCCATCCACATACAGGTAGTTGGGATGTTCCTGATGCCATTCAAGTGATTTTTCAGTCCCGTAAATCCAGATAGCGATATTATTTTCTTCCCCGATTGATACCTGGCTGGCATGAAGGACGCCTTTAGCTCCGTTATTAAAGCGAAGAAGACAATTACCGTCATCGTCAAGGCGCCGGCCTTCCACAAATATAGTCAGATCGGCACAGATCTCTGTGATTCGTAATCCTGTGAAATATTCAGCGAGATTTGCAGCATGGGTACCTATATCACCCATACTTCCGGCAGCTCCGCTCTGTTTGGGATCCGTACGCCAGGCTGCTTGTTGTTGCCCGGTTTTTTCAAGAGCGGTAGCCAGCCAACCTTGTGGATATTGAACAACTACCTTGCGGATTTTACCAAGATCTCCCTGTTTGATCATATCCCTTGCCAGTTTCGCCATTGGAAAACCGTTATAGGTATGCATCAGGCCAAATACACATCCCGTCTTTTCAACAATCTTTTTTAATTCATGGGCTTCTTCAACCGTAACGGTCATCGGTTTTTCGCACATGACATGAAATCCTGCTTCCATAAAATCGCGGGCCATCGGAAAATGCCAGTTGTTGGGCGTAGTGATGGAAACAAAATCGACACGTTCACCTTCAGGAAGTTTTGATTCGCCCTTGATCATATCTTCATAGGTGTCATAGGCTCTTTCAGGGGGTAAATGTAATTCTTTCCCCATTTGTTTTGATTTAGCCGGGTCAATATCAAAGGCTCCGGCGGTTATTTGAATAACACCATCTATGCGGGCGGCCTTACGATGAACTTCACCGATAAATGCCCCGGGTCCGCCTCCAATCATGCCCATATTTAGTTTTCTGTTTAAACCCATCTATGCCTCCTGTGATCAAACTTCATAACTCTGATTTCACCTGATTTGGAAATTGGGATTTTGACATTGGTACATCAATAACTTCGTTGAAAAAGTCGGTTTTATGTCAGACTGAGCGTAGTCGAAGTCTGTAATTTATTGTTTTTATTTGATGCTTCGACTCCGCTCAGCATGACTTTTCGGGATAATATGGACTTTTTCAACAGAGTCATTAATGAATTTATCTGATAATTCTAATTTTTGCATAGTCTGAGGTTGGAATTACCTGATTCGGTAAACTAAAGTATAAACCAAAAATTGTTAATGTGCAATATGTCAATAATAATAATTATAGATTTGTTATATTGCATGGTAATTAGGAATTTGGGATTGGGAATTTGGAAATGGCGATTGACTTGGTGTTTGAATTAAAAAAAAATCAATATTAAACACGGAATAGTCGACAGAAGAAGTACTTGAGACCTGGACATTGGATGTTCATCTGTTGGATATTTTTAAGTGCCGTTGATTTCAATATCCAATATCCAATTGAAGAATTGTCAACCGAAAAAGTACTTGAGAATTGAATATTCCGTGTTGAATATTGACTATTGAAAAATCCCCTTGTGTTAAAAAAGTGGGGAGTGGGGTGGACCTACCTCACAAGGGGATTTTGGCGGGAGATACTTCTAATTTATACATACAGAGTATTATTGAAAAAGTTGTATAAAAATAAGAAATCATTGAAAAAAATTATGAACGAAAATATTATTTAGTTAGTTTTTGAAAATCTAATATATTTAAAATTAAATCATTGTATGAACTCAAACCTTATAGATGGAAATTTTATGCAAAATTATATAAAATATGATGAGATTCCGATAGAGACAATGGGACCAGGTATCCAACGTAAAATTTTGGGATATCAGGAAAATCTGATGCTTGTTAAAGTATTCTTTGATAAGGGAAGTGTGGCAGAAGTACATAATCACCCACATCAGCAGATTGGCCATATTCTGGAAGGAAAATTTGAGCTGGAGATTGATGGGAAAACGGAAATTTTAACGATTGGAGACAGCTTTATAGTCCCGTCAAATATCATGCATGGCGCGGTTTGTCTCGAAAAGGGAATCATTATAGACTCTTTTTCACCTATGCGGGAAGATTTCTTAAAATGAGAACAATCTAATCAAATAATAGGAGAGATAAGGAAATTGGCAGTCTTAAGTGTAAAAGATAAGTCCCGGTGTAAATATGATATCGTTTCTTTGGGAGAGATAATGATCCGCCTGGATCCGGGAGAGGGCAGAATACATACAACCAGATCATTCAAGGTTTGGGAAGGCGGTGGTGAATACAATGTGGCCCGGGGATTAAAAAGGTGTTTTGGGAAAGAATCTGCCGTGGTAACGGCCGTTGTTGATAACACTGTCGGCAGATTATTAGAAGACCTCATCTTTCAAGGTGGGGTGAATACAGAATATATCAGGTGGGAACCGTTCGACGGGATCGGCCGGAAAGCCAGGGTAGGTCTTAATTTTACAGAAAGAGGCTTTGGCGTCAGAGCAGCCCTGGGCTGTTCTGACCGGGGTCATACGGCAGCTTCCCAGCTGAAAATAGGTGATATCAACTGGGAAAAGATTTTTGGCAAAGACGGCGTGCGATGGTTTCATACAGGGGGTATCTATGCTGCTCTTTCGGAGACCGCACCGGAGGTCATCATCGAGGCTTGCAAAGCCGCGAAGAAATACGGAACGATTATTTCTTATGATCTGAATTATCGCCCGTCTTTATGGAAAGATATCGGAGGTCAGAAAAAAGCACAGGAAGTTAACAGGGAAATTGCCCACTATATCGATGTGATGCTGGGTAATGAAGAGGATTTTACAGCAAGTCTGGGTCTTCAAGTGGAGGGGTTGGATGAGAATATTTCCAAACTGAACCCTGTTAACTTTAAAAAAATGATAATAAATGCCGTAGAAACCTATCCTAATTTTAAAGCGGTTGCCACAACTCTCAGAAACGCAAAAACTGCTACAAAAAATGATTGGGGTGCGATTCTCTTTATGGATGGCAAGTTTTATGATGCTATTCTGAGAGAAGACCTGGAAATCTATGACCGCGTAGGTGGTGGAGATTCTTTTGCCTCCGGTTTGATATATGGCTTGATCGAAGGCAAGGATCCGGGAGAGGCAGTAAATTATGGAGCTGCCCATGGTGCGCTGGCTATGAGTACACCGGGGGATACAACCATGGCCAGTCTTAAAGAAGTGGAAAAGGTGATGCTGGGTAGTGGGGCCCGTGTTGATCGGTAATTAAAGGGAGATAAAATGAGCGACGTATATGAGAAAATAAAAAAACACCGTGTTATACCCGTTATTGCCATAGAAAGCCTGGAAGATGCACTTCCGCTGGCGGATGCATTAATTGAAGGCGGACTTCCGCTCATTGAAATTACCTTCCGGACTTCTGTGGCCGCCAGGGTGATAGCCAGGTTAAATGTAGAAAAAACGGAGATTCTCCTGGGTGCCGGAACTATCCTCAGCCTGGATGAATTAAAAGCTGCCATAGATAATGGTGCTGCTTTCGGAGTGGCTCCCGGCCTGAATCCAGTAATTGTTGAAGAAGCACTTAAGAATAATTTCCCCTTTATGCCAGGTGTTATGACCCCAAGTGATCTGGAAGCGGGGCTTTCCCTGGGTATTACAAATTTTAAATTCTTTCCGGCAGGAGCAGCAGGTGGCGTGCCTTATCTTTCCAGCTTTTCTGCACCCTACTCTCATAAAGGTGTTCAGTTTGTACCCACCGGTGGTATAAATACCGGTAATCTTAAAGAGTATCTTGGCCTTAATACCGTCATGGCAGTAGGAGGCACCTGGATTGCAAAATCAGCAGATATAAAATCCGGGGATTGGGAGAAAATAAAAACAAATTGCCGGGATGCAATCGCTATAAAATCATTCTCTGGTTAGTCGGTTTGCCAGCGAGGCCATCTCGGAAGTTACCGAATTGTCCGTATCAATCTTATCAAAGGAAATGGCATACTCTTTCCCGGAAAGGACTGCCGGCATTTGACGGTTCTTCCCGCCGGCAATCAACTGAGCCAGCTTTCTGGCCATTCGTTGAGCAAGCATAATATCCAGATTATTTGGTGCCGCACCACGGATATCCCTCGCCCATCCTTCGCAGATTATACGCCGATTAACATTTAACCCAGCTTTGAGTAATTCGTCCCGGAAATATTCAGCGGCATTACCTTTATATTTTTTTTTCTCTCTGATTTGTGCCTTATAGCCCTCAGCAACGACGATGACAGAATCCTCACGCTTTTCAATCTCCCTGCATATTGGTTTAAGTTTTAAACTGGAGGAAGGTAATACAGCAAGATGAGCACCAGCCCCAAGGCAGGAATAAAGAGCGTGAAAACCACCCCGGGCACCCATCATCTCAATAATATAAATTCTTTTATGCGTCCGGGCATCAGCCATATAACTACGGATTTTCTCAGAACCTACTTCAACGCCGGTGTATTCACCGATACATTCACTGCCGGAGATATCACTGTCAACGGTAACGGGTATAAAAAAAGTTTTTATCGTTTTGGGCAATAAGTGACTCAAGGCATTGATACCGGCAAAGGTGCCGTTGCCACCGATTCCTATCAACACTTTAACTTTTCTATCTATAATATTGTCGGCGGCAATTTTTTGATATTTTTCTTCTTTAAACTCAGGAAAACGTTCTGACCTGAAATTTGCTCCCCTTGCCTCTCTCAAGGGGGGCGAAAAAATTACACCAGGGACATGTTCAAGTTTTTTATAGAGTTTGGAATCATGAACCAGGTTGTGGTAATCTTTGGCCAGATTGGAGACAATTGATTTGAATCCTTCTGATGCGATGAATATCTGCCGATTCATCTGGGAGAGATGTTCGGTTATAAAAGCTGTTACAGGATTATAACCAGGGGCACAGCCACCATCCTGGACTAGCAAAACATCCATAGATTCATAAAGAGTAGAACCTTCCCTCAGATAGGAAGATATCATACGGGCGAAACCCCGATAGATCTTTTTTGATATCTCATGAGAAATCAGAGCCGGATTGTCCAGAATATGGCCTTCCAATCGAAATAGTACTGATGGTTCACTGGCGGTTACTGTCCCCATTCTGGGGTTCGCGTCGACGAGGGCAATCTCTCCAAATGAATCACCGGTGGTGAACTGGGTAACATACCGGTCCATTATCGACAACCGGAATCTTCCTCCGGCAACAATATATACGGAGGATCCAGGCTCACCTTCTTTTACAACAACTTCTTTCTGCTTATATATTTCCTTACTGAGTACGGCAACTATCGAGAGCAGTTCTGTCTCATTGAGGTCCCGGAATGGTCTAACATTTTTCAGTAATTTTAGAATGGATTTATCTTCAGGATTGAAAGATTCTTTACGCGGCATTATTGATCCTTTCGTGGTTGAGATTCAATGATTGAACGTGCAAATCCAAATATAATTCATTCTGTGAATCTCTCCAATAGAAAATCAAAAAATTTAATGTCATCAACAAAATTTTTACTGTCATCCTGGAAGGATCATCCAACGTGCAGATTCGATTTCGACAAGCAGGAAGATTCCAACAGAATGACAGAATAGAAAATACCATTTGTTTGCAGCATCGCTGCGGTATGAATAGATTAAGATAGAAAATATAAAATGTGCTGATTTATGGTGATTAATTGTGTCTTAATCAGCTTTTTTTACTATATTTAGACGTAATTTTGATGGATTTTCTCATCGGTTTTATTCTTTTTATGATTTTTTGTGATAAATCGAAAATTGGTTATTCGAATCGGGTTAATGTGTAACTTTGAGATATTCTTTGCGTATGTGAATATGAGACTATGTTTTGATAGTATGGCGGAGAATGATAAGATAAGGTATATTAAATAGAATATGACACAACACCCGGCGTGAATAATAGATATGACATATATTACAACATCAGGAGACTTATGAAAATAGGCGGGGGAACATACAGGTTTACCTTTTATTTGATACCCTTTCTTTTTTGTCTGTCGTTGATTGCGCAGGATTCAGAAATTGAGTTTAGGGAGTTCGAACCTGGCGAAATAAAATATGCAGGTTTCACTCTCAATAGTGACAAATCAATTTTTATTGAGGCAGTCGGCGCCGGGGGGGATAAAACCGTAAAGCGAACAAAAAACTTTTTTGTCGATCCGATGAATATGTTTGCCTATGCCTGGATTCTTGATGCCCGTACACGTGAATTGAAATGGCGGATGACGCCCAATAACACAGAAAGCGATTGGTGGGGAGCAAAATATAATCGAAAATTTGAAGGCGATGTATCTCTGGAGAAGGGTGAATATGAATTGTATTATTGCGCGACACGTCCCCTCTTTCTAGAAACAGAGGGTGGCTATTTCAATCTGAAACGGCTTTGGGAAAGGGTTTTCGGGGATGAAGATTGGTGGAAAGATAATTCAGATCAATGGCACATAAAAGTATCGCAGGTTGATGAAGTATTCGAAAAAGATGCAGTGGACAAATATCAGCAGGCCATAAAAAGTGCCGCCATCATTAACCTGACCAGGATAGGGGATTCGGATGAGGTTAAAAAAGGATTCAGTTTAAAGAAAACTGCAACGTTGAAGATATATGCGATTGGTGAGGGATTTGCGGGGGAGATGTATGATTTTTGCTATATTGTCAGTGCAAATTCCCGTGAGCGCAAATTTATAATGGATGAAAGGAATACAGAACCGGCTGGCGGTGCTCTGAAAAACAGGGTGATTCAGGAAGAGTTGGTCTTTGAAGCCGGTGATTATATTGTCTACTATCAAAGTGATCCCAGCCATTCACCTGATGAATGGAATGCCAATCCGCCTTACGATCCAAATTTCTGGGGTGTCACTGTAAGTGGTGCCGGAAAAAACTTTGACAGGAGTATCGTCTATAAATTTGAAGAAAGCGAAGGGGATCTCATTGTTAAATTGGACCATCTTGGTGATTATGAAGAGGTTTATGAGGGGTTTGCGCTTGACCGTCCAATGAAAATACGAATCTATGCCCTTGGGGAGGGACGGAATGGTGAAATGTTTGACTATGGGTGGATTGAAAATGCCCGAACCGGAAAACGGGTGTGGGAAATGGATTATAGGCTAACGGAACCAGCCGGTGGGGCAGAAAAAAATCGCCGCTATGATGGTGTCATAACACTTCCGGCAGGCTCTTACATGGCTAATTTCATCACCGATGACTCCCATTCATACCGTAATTGGAATCAGTCTAAACCCCTGAATCCATCCGGCTGGGGTCTGAAAATTTATACCGTTGTTAAGGGTGATGAAAAATATATAAAAAAATATGATCCTGAGAAAGATAAAAATATTCTCATGCAAATAGTTCGTGTTGGAGATGATGAGCATATCGAAGAACAGTTTCAGATTACTGAAGACCAGGATGTTCGTGTCTATGCTCTCGGTGAAGGCAGCAGGGATGAAATGTATGATTATGCCTGGATTGAAGACAATCAGACCGGGAAAACCGTATGGAGAATGGATTATCGGGATACCAGGCGGGCCGGTGGGGCTTCTAAGAACCGGTTATTTGATGGTACAATATTTCTAAAAGCAGGAAACTATGTTTTGCATTATGTTTCCGATGACAGTCATTCATTTGCAGATTGGAATAGTACACCACCCCGTGATAAAAGGAACTGGGGTGTAACGATTTATACGTTTAATGGAATCTAACCGAATCCGGCCCCCGAAGCCTCAAATAGTATCCACTATATTCTCAATTTTCTTAACTCAAAATATGGTAGTGTACAAATTACATGAAAGAATGAAAAAGAGGAGCAGACATGAGAAAAAATAATGCCACCATGATCCAGTTTATTTTCTATCTCGTTCTGGTCGGTGCTTTTTTACAAATCGCTGTCGCCTCGACGGCAAAAGAAACATTCAAAAAAACAATTAGCTTTGACCAGGGTGGCTTTTTGAGCCTCTCTAATACAAACGGAGATGTGGATATTATTGCCTGGGATAAGGATGAGGTGGAGATTGTAGCCTACAAGGTCGTAAAATCTGCTGACAGGGAGACGGCTGAAAAATTACTGGAACATCTTAAGATTGAGATAAGTGAGAGTGATGATGAAATTATTATTGAAACAAATTTTCCACATAGCTCTGGTAGTGGATTTTTTGGTTGGCTTTTTGGTGGTGACCATAACTCATTTTCGGTTGAATATGAATTAAGGGTTCCCGCAGAAATTGATCTGAATATTCAT
>SDBT01006410.1_pt1 | contig 19527 bp, 12 predicted proteins | sample 2277101 | NCBI WGS metagenome assembly SDBT01 (sample SAMN10404973, study PRJNA504765) | marine sediment metagenome | isolation source: marine sediment core GS10_PC15, 103 cmbsf | place: Arctic Ocean: Southern Knipovich Ridge | collected 2010 | reverse complement strand
GAATAAGGAAAAACGGCAACAGCTATACATAGCGCGGCGGGTCTCCTGACCCGCCGCGAGTAGACTTGAAAACAGGTGGCGGATCAGGAGACCCGCCACCCTAAGTATTAGAATCATGTTGACGTGCGGCGATCTTTGGCGTGGCGGGTGGCGTGGTTTGACGCGATAGCGGCAACCACGATTCTTGGGCTGCAAGCAGCCGTGGCACCCACATCGAACGATAGCACGGCTTGCAAGTCCCGGCTCGCCGGGAGGGCACACAGCTTGCGGCAGTGGCATCCGAACAACGTGCGGTATGCAAGGGGCGGGTGGAAGTTTGGCGGCTGGCGTATTATATTGCAGCGGGAGAGGTGCCGCTTCCTCGCCCGCCACGCGAACGATTCACGACAAAGGAGCATCGAGATGAAAATCCTCATAGCGGACCAGCTTTCGGATATTGCCAAAGCCGCCCTCAAAGATCTGGGCGGAGATATCGTCTCCAACCCGGACCTCAAGGCCGAAGACCTCCCAGGGCATCTCGGAGATATCGAGATTCTGATCGTCCGCTCGACGAAAGTCTCAGCGGCCGCTATCGACGCTGCACCTAAACTCTCGCTGATTATCCGCGCCGGGGCGGGCGTCAACACCATCGATCTCGAAACCGCATCTGCCCGCGGCGTGCACGTGGCCAACTGCCCGGGCAAGAACACCGACGCGGTGGCGGAACTCGCCATCGGTTTGCTCATCGCAGCCGATAGGCAGATAGTAGCGGCCAGCAACGATCTGCGATCCGGTGCGTGGGAGAAAAAGAAATACGGAAAGGCCGCCGGACTGAAAGGCCGCACGCTGGGAATCCTCGGTCTGGGTTCGATCGGTAAAGCAGTCGCCTCCCGCGCCAAGGGCCTGGAGATGAACGTCGTCGCATGGTCGCGCAGCCTCACGCCCGAAGCGGCCGAGCAGATGGGCATCGGCTACTGCAAATCGCCGATATCGCTGGCCAAGCATTCAGACGCGGTAAGCGTGCACATCGCCGCCAATAGCGAGACCGCACACATGGTCAACGCCAAGTTTCTGGATGCGATGAAGGACGGAGCTATTCTCGTCAACGCCTCGCGCGGTGAGGTGGTCGACACCGAGGCGCTAAAGACAGCCATTGACCAGAAGCAGCTGCGGGTGGCATTTGACGTCTACGAAGACGAACCGGCCGGCGGAAAGGCCGACTTCCCGCACACAGAACTGGCCGAAATGATTACCTGCACTCCGCACGTTGGGGCCTCTACGAACCAGGCCGCCGAAGCCATCGCCGCCGAGGCCGTCCGCGTCGTCGCCAGCTACGTTGAAACCGGCAAGCCCGTCAACTGCGTCAATACACAGGCGAGGTCGACCGCTACTCACAACATGGTCGTAACCCACTATAATCGCGTTGGCGTACTGGCGGGCGTGCTCGACGCGCTGCGGAGCGACGGGATCAACATCGAGGAAATGGAAAATCACATGTTCGACGGCGGGCAGGCAGCCTCGTGCACGCTCAGGCTCGACGGCAAACCGTCGAACGACGCAATCGGACAGATCGCCGCTGGCGAGAACGTCATTCAAGTCGGCCTCAAGGGATCATGAGCAAGCGAATCGAATCAGGAAAGACCGAGCGGGAGAACCTCAAGCAGTTGCTGGCTATGGCCAGGGCTGAAGATTTGGGACCCGGCGATGTTACCAGCTCTCTGCTGGCCGCCGACGCCCATGCTATCGGCAAGTTCGTCGTCCGCGAGCCTATCGTCGCATGCGGGCTCGTGTTCCTGGACGAAATCGCACGGGCGTACGATCCGCACATCCAAACGTCGCTGCTGGCCAAGGACGGTGAGTTAATCCCAGCCGGAGCGGAGATAGCAAGCTGGTCCGGGCCGATTGTCTCGATGCTCGCAGCAGAGCGAGTGGCGCTGAATTTTATGCAGAGACTTTCGGGCATAGCTACGCTGACACGCACATACGTTACTGCCGTCGAAGGCACGGATGCGAAGATATACGACACGCGCAAAACGACGCCCGGCTGGCGACATCTCGAGAAATACGCCGTCCGCGCCGGTGGCGGATGCAATCATCGCATGGGCCTCTACGACGCGGTGCTCATCAAGGACAACCACCTGGCGATTCTCTCGGCCGACCAGCGAGAGGCGATGATGAAGATGGGCGATCTGCTTTCGGATTCCTCGGCGAGATTCACCAAGTGCGATTTCGTCGAACTGGAAGTCGATACGCTCGAACAGTTTGCCGTCGCGCTGAACATGCCAGTCGATGTGATACTGCTGGATAACATGTCGGCCGACCTGATGACCGCGGCCGTCGAGATGCGAAACGCAGCCGGACTTACCGGGCGAGTTGCACTGGAGGCATCCGGCGGGATCACGCTGGACAACCTGCGGATCGCCGCGCTGACCGGCGTCGAACGGATCGCCGTCGGTGCGATAACGCATTCGGCGACGGCTGTCGATATCGCACTGGAACTGAAAACAGCAGGAACCCGGAACTAGGAACAAGGAACCCGGAACAAGAAAAAACGGCAACAGCAACGGCAACAGCAAAAAACAACGATAACAGCAACAGATTCGACACAGAGAATACAGAGGCTTTCAATTTGTGTAATTGGTTTTAATCTGTGAAATTAGTGGTAAGTTGTTGGTTGCACGTTGAACCGGATCGATTGGAATGGATTGAAAGCTGGTTTGGACATGGATCGAGTCAATCGCACTCTCGAACTGCTTTACGACCGGGGCGAGCACTTTTTCTCGCTCGACGAACTGGCCGCTCAGGTCGGTATTTCCCGGAGCGAACTCGACAATGCGATGCGGCTGCTTGATGAACGGGGACACCGATTCGAATATTCTCCCGCCCACGGTGTTCGTCTGGTGCGGCCTGTGCGTCTCGATGCGTCTCTGATCGAGCGAGAATTGGGCACCACGCGCATCGGGCGAAACGTGATCTGCTTCGACCAGGTCGATTCAACCAGCGACGTTGCGTTTGATTCTGCGCGGCAGGTAGATTCTGACGGATTGGTGGTGCTCGCGGAGTCTCAACGTGCGGGGCGCGGGCGATTAGGGCGGAACTGGATCAGCCCGCCTGGCGCGAATGTACTCATGAGTGTTCTGCTGGCCCAGGCCGGTGAGAATCTGCCACACGATGCGCTGACAATCGCCGCTGGCGTAGCCGTCGCCGAAGGAATCGAGGCGGCAACCGACCTGACATGTCAACTCAAGTGGCCCAACGACGTCCTTTTGGACGGGGCGAAGGCGGCGGGCATTTTGGTGGAGATTCGCAGCATCGCGGGTCGCCGGGTATCGGTTATCGGTGTTGGTATCAACGCCAACGCAGGCCCGGCCGATGCGGATGTGGACTTTCCGGCTACCTGCATAGCCGATCAGTTGCATCACCCCGTCGAGCGCATCGAGATTGTCCGGGCGGTGCTTGGCAAGCTCGATGAGTGGCTGGAAGCGGTCCAGAATGGGGCGTTGGATCGCCTGCACGATGCATGGATATCGCGGTGCGGAATGCTCAACGAGCGCGTGACGGTTTTATGTAACGGTATCGAGCACGTCGGAAGGGTTCTGGATGTCAGTCCGATGGGCGAATTGGTGCTGGAATGCGATACGGGCAGGCGGCTGCACCTGGCGGCTGAGGGTTCGACGCTGGCCTGCAACGGACGGGCGAACTGACCGATGAAATCGACGCTGATAGACAGAATAACGGTGATCTGGATGGCAGGGGCGCTGGTGGTCTGGCTGGCGTGCATCGTTGCGCTGTGGGCCGTCGCGCTGGACGCCTCCGGTGCCTCGACGCTGCTAACAATTGCCGCCACGCTCTGTTCGCTTTCGATCGCGATTATATTGCCCAGCCGGGTCGTCAGAATCGCCGATCGCATTCTCAGACGAATGGGCATATCGGGCGCGGCGTTGCCTTCGGCTCCGCGAGGCGAGGCGTTGGAGTCTCTGGTAGCCGGCGACGGGCGAGCGACGATGCGACTGCTGGGCGCTGCTGCGATTCTGGCGACACTTGGCGGCGCGGCCAGTACGCTAGCTGTCTGGGGTGGCGGTAAGCTCACAGATTCGCTGAGAGGCGCGGTTCTGCTCTCGCCGGCTGCGTGGATTGTCTGGAAATTTGTCGTCCAGTTTGTGGGGATGCTTCCGATATCGCTGGGTATTTCGGTGGCGTTCCTGACTGCGGGCATAATACGCAGCGGGAGCGGGCGAGACATCTACGCCTCGGTCCTGCGAGACTGGCTTTGGGCGAGTTCGGCGGGGCTGGCGGTTTTCGCCCTTGGGTGGGTTTGCGGCGTGGACCTTCTGGCGGTGGCTATGATTGCCGCAATAGCCGTCGCGATTGGGGTGGTCGTTATCTTCGGACGCCGTCGTACGACGATCAGACCGCTTCGCGTCGACAGGCCGATAGAGACCCCTCCAATGATGCCCCGGTTCGCCATTGCGGCGGTCTTCGGACTGCTGGCGGTTGGGCTTGTGCTTCAACTCAGACTGGCCTGCGACGCAGCAGGTATCGCCGGCGGATGGGCTTTGGGATGGGTGGCGGTCTCAATGGCGATGCTGACCGGGTTCCTGCGATGGGCGGATCATAAATCTCGCCCGCCTGGGACTCGCCAGCGAATTGGAGCAACGATTGGCGCACTTTCGGGGCTGTTGCTTCAGGGCTCGCTCGGGATATGTGCAGCCGTCGGCGGTAGGACCGGTGCTCTCTGCCTGTTGATGGCGGCAGGATTGCAAGTGCCTGTTGCGGCGCTGACGGCGGTTCTGATTTCCAGGCAGCGCAGATTGTTCGCTTCGGCGGGGGGCCGGGCCAGGGTATATGTCTCCAGCGCAGCTGGCGGAGCTGGCGCAGCGATCATGATCTATCTTATGTTGGCATCGCTCCCGGCGGCGGCGCTGTTTATCTTGGCCGGATCGCTGATAATCTCGGCGCTGGCGGTGGTGGCGGGCATTGGCCTGTCCGACCGACCATCCGGCCAACTCAAGTGGGCAGCCTGCGGTGCGGCGCTGCTGTTTGCCGTGACGGTGGCTATGCTCGGTGGCATACACGCTGCCAGAGACCCCGGCGATTCAATTCGCACGGGCACTTGGCTGACGCTGGTCGGCGGAACAGACAGTCGCGATGCAAGAGTAATGCCCGCCTCCACAAGCTGGCGGTCCGAGCGAATCGACGAAATTGTCGGAGAACTGATCCGGACTACCGGAGGCAAGTGGCTGGGCGCGATCGCCGCCGGAGGAGACTTACCTTCAGGCCTAAGAGGCGGGGCACACGTGGAGGTGACTCTGCTCGATCCGCCCGCGGTGTCTGACGATCTGTGGGAAGAACCGTTCGTCCTTGCCAGACAGGCTGATTTCTTCGCAGCGGGGCGATTGCAGCGTGAGCAATTCGACGGTGCTTACTTATCGGGCTTACCTGCCGATCATCCCCACGCATGGCGATGCTACAGCCGCCAGGTCGTGAAGCGTTTCTACGGATGCGTTCAGCGTGACGGTCTGGTGATGATGCGCATCACCGCTCGGTCGGACAGCGCCGGAGCGGCGCTTTCGGCGGGACGGGCGTTCTTCAAATCGGTCGGTCCCGGATGGTTGGTCTTCGATGCTCAAGACGACGTTGCGGACATGCTGTTTGTCGCAACTATCGGGCGGGGCGATAGGCCGATTCCTCAGACCGATCTGACGGTAGTCTCCGACGGGAAACTGGGTGACGAATGGCCGGGAACCAGGACTATGGATCTTCGGCGGCCTGGCGCGGGCAACAGGCATCGGGTGGACGTGCGACAGTTGGTTCGGCGTCTGGGCAGTGCGAACTGAGCGCATACGCAGACCACCGCGTTTGAGCAAACGCGGCGGCCGGTTGCAGAATGTCACTATACGGAGCAAAGAGCCATCGCCGTGCATACACACGGCGGTACGAGGGAGACTCGCTATACACTCGCCGGGGCTTTTCACCGTTTCCGGAATCAGCTCCGACAGGCATTTGTGTGTTTTTAGTTTTAAGTTGCGAAGATGAGCGCCGGCCCCGTCAGCCTTGCCAGGCTTTGCAGTCGGCCCGGCCAACCAGACCGGCGCTCTGTCTTTAAATGCCGCTCGCTGCCGGCTATGGGCAGTCGCGACGTTGTTTCGCATCAGAAGTAAGCTAGGATTCGAGTGGGGTCAGAGGCAAATCGGAGGCCGAATTTAGGCAATATTTATTAGAAGTCATCCCAAGAACTGCTTTGTGGATGGAAGAGAGCAGGTTTTTCGATCCTGCAAGAAGCGGAAACGATGTCGAATCAAGACGATTCGTCGAGTTTTCGCGACGACGCAGGGTTCTTTAACAGGAATAATATTGGATTATCGCCGCAAGTCAGAACCGTCAGAATTGCTGTTACAGGATATACCAAGGCAGAAAGCCGCCACTTCCAACGCAAATTGAGGTTTTGGGATGGCTTCCAAGTGTCCGTCGATTATCTGATGATTTTCAGGACGGTCTGCATGCGGCTGGCCAATGCGATGAGGTTTTTTTTCTGGGCAGCGTCGTCATTGACGGCACCGTTGGAGACCAGATCGGCGATGCGGGCCTGCAGACGAACCAGCCATGTCTTGAGCTTGCGCTTCTGATCGTCGGGCAACGCCTTGAGTTCGTCGCTGTCGCCAGTCCCCAGTTTATCGCGGAGTTGGGCGACATCGTTTTGCAGGTGTCCGAGCTGCTTTTTCAGGACGGCTTTGTGCAGCTCAGGCGGAGTTGTTTCACGGTCGGACCATCCGGTGCCCCTACAGAATCCACAGGCGGTCAGGCCCAGGCCGCGACATCGTTTGCAGAACGAATTGTCGAGTTTTCTCCCGCTTCCGTCGCACTTAATGCAGAGAGCGACGCCCTTGTTGCACATGAAGCATGTGCGTTGCGAATAGGCCGAGACGATCAACTCATCGAGCGGTTTGCCTATGTACTTCTGGGCGACTTTCAGAAGTTGGGCGAAGGGCATCTCGTCGTTTGCCTTTCGAAGCGCATGGACGGCCGAGCAGATCGGTTCGACCTGCTTATTGGCGGCAGCTTCGGCGAGGTCATGCAGCGCCTTTTTGACTGGATTGCTCGACAAGCGTTTATCTCCGTGTGTTTCGCATCTCCGGCGAGTTGGTCTTGGTAGGCTCGCGACGGGACGTTACACTATCTTTATATGAACGTTTTTAAGGAACTTAGCCGGTCTGTCAAGTCCCTAGCTGCCCAGACGGGTTTTGCCAGGGCGGGTCTGGCGCGTGTTGCTACGCTTGGAGGCCTTGAAAAGTTCAACCGTTTCCTGTCGAAAGGCTATGCTGCGCAGATGGATTATCTCACGCGTAATGCAGAGAAACGCTTTAATCCGGCGATGTTAGTGCCCGGCGCCAAGAGCGTGATATCGCTGGCTGTCAGCTACGCACCATCGGATTGCGAGTCTGCCGCTCGCTCGCCCGACAGCGACGGAGCGTTTGTCTCCCGCTACGCACGAGGCCGGGACTACCACAAAGTGCTCAAGAAACGCTGCCACGCCCTGATGGACGAAATCCGTCGGATCGCACCCCAATTCGCCGGAAGGGCGTTTGTGGATTCGGCGCCGATCGCCGAGAGATCAGCCGCCGTCGCGGCAGGGTTGGGTTGGATCGGACGCAACGGCTGTCTGATTGTACCGGGTGTGGGCAGCTACGTTTTTCTTGCGGAGATCGTGTGTAATCTGGAGTTGGAGCCCGATAGCCCGTTCGACGATACTCACGACAGCCCGTTCGACGATACTCACGACAGCCCGTTTAAAAAATCATGCGGCGATTGTCGAGCTTGCCTGGACGCCTGTCCAACCGGGGCATGCATCGGAGACGGCCTGATCGATTCGAGGCGATGCTACAGTTATTTGACGATTGAGCATCGAGGTGAAATTCCCGATGAACTCAAGGGTGCCTGGGGGCGCAGAATTTTCGGATGCGACGATTGCCAGAGCGCCTGCCCGCACAACCGGAACGTCCCAGCCGGCGATGCGGAACTGACGGGCGAGGGCTCGCCGCAGGTGCGTAATTTGAACGGTGCTCCAATCAGTGAAATTCTGGATTGGAAGGAGTCCGACTGGGATATCGCCACCCGAGGCTCGGCTGCGCGAAGGGCACCGTTTGAATCGTTTATCCGCAACGCGCGACTTACGATCCAGAAGTCCGATTGACCTGACGGGCCGGTAAGCATATAAGAGTTTTTTCAGAAGTCGTCCCCAAGACTGCTTTGTGGATGGAAAAATCGCCGCTTCCAACACAAATTGAGGTTTGGGGAAGGTTTTCACAGTTAGAATTGTTGGAGAATGAACATGGCCAAAGTAGACCTTGCCAGAATAGAAGCCGCCGTTCGCGACATACTCCAAGCCGTCGGTGCCGATCCCGATCGCGAAGGGCTCAAAGACACCCCGAATCGCGTCGCGCGCATGTACGAGGAATTGTTTGGCGGCGTCTTCGAGGACCCGGCTGAACATCTCCGCGTCGATTTCCACGAGAAGTACGATGAGATGGTCGTGCTTCGCGATATTCCGTTCTACTCGATGTGCGAGCATCATCTGCTTCCGTTCATGGGCAAGGCGCACGTAGCCTACATTCCAAACGGAAAGGTGGTCGGTCTCAGCAAGCTTGCCCGGATCGTCGACGCCTTTGCAAGACGCCCGCAGCTTCAGGAACGCCTGACCAGCCAGATTGCAGACCTGCTGATGGACGAGCTTGACGCCAAGGGTGCCGGTGTTATTTTGGAAGCAACGCACACCTGCATGACGATTCGCGGCGTGAAAAAACCCGGTGCGGTGATGGTTACTTCGTCGATGCTGGGGTCGTTCCGCACGAATCTGGCTACGCGGACCGAAGCGATCAAGCTGCTCACGCAGACTTGAGTCCGGCGGATATTGCAACGACTTGCTCTGACTTGAAATAGGTGCTCTCCAGCGGCCGTCGCCTGCCATTCATGCCGGTATAATGGAGTATGAGGACCACGATATCCAACGCGGCGGTCCTTCTGGCAATCTGCCTGGGGATCTGCGTTGCGACAACAGTGGGGGACATTAGAGAGGTAGCCACCAGGCCTGTTGGCCAGGGCGAGTCCGGGAAGGTTTACTTCCTCCAAGAGTCGCCCATGTGGCCTGTTAAGCAGGCGGAACCAACGAAAGTTTACTTCTTCATCTTCGTGTTGGATATTGATGAGATTGACGGTGCCGCCCAGAGTTTCGCTGCCAACTTTTTTGTGATGGTGCGATGGTTGGACAGACGGCTGGCCGATCCGAACTCCAGCGGCCTCCGAAAAGTACCCATCGATGAAATCTGGAATCCTGGAATCATTGTAGCCAATCAGCAGGGGATCATTCGGACTTCACTTCCGGAGGTCGCCGATGTGGATTCCAAGGGTACAGTCGTGTACCGGCAGAGATACGTCGGTGCGTTATCAGAGCCTCTCGATCTGTCAAGGTTCCCGCTGGATCAGCACGTCTTCACCATCCAGATGATCGCGGTCGGGCATGAACCGCATGACTTGGAATTCTTGCCTGATACTATCAGTCGGGGCCGTGCGCCCATTAAAGCAGGCGGCATCTCCGAGGAGCTTTCACTACCGGACTGGGAGATTCTGACCCACGCCGCTATTTCTCATCCATATGAGCCTATGCCCGGCATATACGTAGATGGGTTCGCATTTCAGTTCACCGCCAAACGCAACTTCCCTTACTACCTCTTTCAGGTCATCGTTCCGCTGGCGGTGGTGGTGGGGATGTCGTGGGCTGCATTCTGGATCGATCCCAGCCAGACCGGCGCGCAGATCGGCGTGGCTACAAGCGCGATACTGAGCCTGATCGCATTCAAATTCGTCCTGTCAGGCCTGCTTCCGAAACTGCCCTACATGACGCGGATGGACTATTTCATGCTCGGTAGCACGCTGCTGGTTTTCTTTGCGATGGGAGAGGTTGTCGTCACGTCTATGCTGTCCCACGGTGGAAAAAACCTGCTTGCCAGACGGCTCGACAGGGTAGCGCGCGTCACCTTCCCCGCAATGTTCCTGACGATCCTTCTTGTTTCGATGCTCGCTTAGAGGGCTGGTGGGGAGTTCAGGATTTGAATACGTTGCTTCGCGAGGCGTCCCGAAGGCTCGGCCCGCGGCGGTGCAGGCTTGGACTGTGGCGGTTGAGGCGTGCCCGGTCGATGAGCAGCCAGATTACGAACGTGGTCCAGATGACTATCGCCAGTACGATTATGACGGGCAGTGAAATCTCGCTGACTTTTTCGAAGATCGTACCGTCGCCGCTCGCCGCGCCTGTACTGGCGTGTGGTGCGTAGACCGCGCCTCCGACGAGCACAGCGCCAAGCCCTGCCGTGAAAGACTGGCAGATCGCCGAGACCCACGCCCATGAGATACTGATTCTCTGGCGCGAACCGAGGAACACAAGCGCCATCGACACCGCCAGCCAGGCCAGGCCTACAATGTCGATCACGAACCCGGCGTCGACGAAGAATATTTTTACCGCGTTGGTCATCGCGGGCAGTTCCATCTCCATGTCGCGAGCGGAATTGATGAACACCTGCACCAGCGTGCGGCTGCCTCCGGCGATCAGCGACCAGACGAGATATGCCAGCCCCGCAAAAGCGATGGCCAGTCCGACGTCGAGACGTGTTGTGCGGCGTATCTTCCCTAGCATGGCGACATTACACAGCGCAAGTGGACGCGATGTCAAATAACTACTTCATGTAGAGCTAAACAGCGAACGGGTTTTCGCCTGCGTACAACTGTCCTGCCGGGCGAGGGGTTGATATGTCGTCCACACCGAGCAGTTTAACCGCGTCGAACAACGCCTGGCCGCAGTGGTCGAACGCGACGGCCGTGTGGTGCGGGAACTCCCTGGCGATCAGCACATGGCGGTAAAATCTTGCGAAATCGGGGACGGCGAAGATTCCGATTCCACCGAAACTGCGCGGATCGATGTCCAGTATGTTTCCCTGGGCGAGGTAGCTCAGCAGATTTGCATCGGCGCTTGCCTGCAGACGGAACACGGTAGCTTCGCCCGGGCGAATCTGGCCTTCCAGCGTGCCCCGCGTGATATCGGGCTGCGATCCTGGCTTTTCCATCAGGCGATGCATAATCATCTGATACTTGATCGCGCAGTCCTTCATGCACTCACCTGGCGTGTTGCCGCAGTGGAAGCCCATGAACAGATCTTCCGCGGCTGCCCCGAGCAGGTCCGCATCGCCAAGCATGTCCGGCGGAACGGTATTGTTCACGTCCAGCAGCGTGGCAGGCGATCCGGAGGCGAGTTGACACATGTACTCGCTGAGCGCTCCGTAGATGTCGACCTCGCAGGCGACGGGCACACCGGCCCCGGCCAGGCGCGAATTGACGTAGCAGGGTACGAAGCCGAAAGCCTCTTCGAAAGCCGGCCAGCATTTGTTGGCAAAGACGTAGTAATCGCGATCGCCAAGATTCTCCTGTGCGAAGCGGCGCAGCGAGAGTTCGAATCTGGCCAGCTTGTTCAGCAGGTCGGGATAGGTGTTGCCATCGCCAAGCTGCTCGGTCATTTCATCGACGATTGCGGTGACTGCCGGATCGGCCTGGTCGGTTTTTTGGAAAGCTAAGAGCATGTCCAACTCGCTGTTTTCCATGACTTCGATATCGAGATCGTAAAGCGGTTTGATGGGTGCATTGCAGGCGTAGAAGTCATGCGGGCGCGGGCCGAAGGTGAAGATCTTCAAACCGCCAAGTCCGATCATTATCCGGGCGACGGCCTGGAAGTGGGCGATCATCTCGGCGATTTTACCGGGCAGGCCGAGCGGCATCTGCGGAATAAACACGCGCGTATGACGCAGTGAGAAGTTGTACGATGCGTTCAGCAGGCCGCAATATGCGTCGCCGCGACCTTCGGTTAGCGAATCGCCCGATTCTTCAGCGGCAGCACAGGCCATGACCGGTCCGGGGAAGTTTTTGGCGAACGTCGAGAGCGGTCCCTCCGGTCCGAAATTGCCCAGGTAAATAACGGCTGCGTTGGCACCGGCGGCGGTTGCTTCGGCGACGGCTTTGGTAGCATCGGAATAGTTCTCGATGATCGTATCGCACTTGCAAATATCGAGGCCAATATCCTTGCATGACTGCACGACCTGCCCCAGCCGCTTGGCGGTCAGTTCCATGGGGAAACAGTCTCTCGATACTCCGACGATGGCGAGTTTTACGACTGGTGAGTTTTTCATGCTATTAATCCCGTTTGCGTGGTGGCGATTAGAATCTGTCATTTCTCAGGCGTTATGATACTGCGAACCTTGAAGAGTTTGTAGCCCGCCGTGCGCTTATCGACGCCTTGGTTGAATCGCGGGATAAGGTTGATCTGCGAAATCGTGAAGTACAGATCGCCGCTTGGCGAGATAGCCACTGCGTCGGGCCAGATTATTCTGTCGTCGCTTACGATTGTATCGAGCTTACCGTCGGGCGTGCGGCGGACGATGGCGTTTTGAGTGATTGCGGTCAGGTAGAGATTGCCCGATGCGTCCATGGTCATGCCGTCGGAGGGCAGATAATCCCCGAGCGACTCGACCGCGTCGTCTATGTAACGGTCCGGCATGGAGAAGTTACGCAGCTTTTTGGCGGGCAGGCGGTAGAGCTGTTGGCCGGTCAGGGCCTTGTAATAAACGAAGTCCTTCGCCGCGTCGATAGCGAGTCCGTCGGCGTGGATCTTCGGTGTCTTGCCGTCTGCGTTCAGCAGGGGGACATCACCGATAACAATTTGCGTATCCGGCTCGGCCTTTGTGGAAGCATGCTCTATGAGGACACGCCTGATGCGATCGTTCCTGAGATTGACCACCACCAATGCGCCCAGGCCCGAGTCGGTCAGGTAGGCGAAACGGCGTTTGGCATCAATGCGGACATCGTTGAGATAGCTTCCAGCCGGTGCGCCCTGGGCACCGAAGCGAACGATGCGAGTGACTGCGTTGGTCGCCAGGTCGATTCTGACCAGCTTGGCTGCGTTGGGCAGGACGCCGGCGAATTTCGGGTTGCCCGCATCGAGCACCCACAACGAGCCGGCCGGGTCGGCTGGGTCCGCCCAGACGCTCTGCAGGCAGACGAAACTCTTGCGGGTATCGTCGCCTGGGGACCACGAATTCCACTGCTTGTCCGGGTAGGGGACCGTCGTTCCGTCGGGCAAGACTTCGACAAGTGAGGCACCGTGCGTGTCCGACCATCGCGGGAAGCAGACGAAAACCCTTCCGCCGTTTGTGACCGCAACGCCCGTGCATTGCATCTGGCCGAAATCGGCCACTTGCGTCAGTTCTACCGGCTGGGGCGAGGGGGCGATGGTTTTTTCGGCTTCGCATCCGGTGCAGTGCAGGAAGGCAGCCAGAAGTGTCATCGCTGTCGCATAAGTAATGAATCGTCGCATCGCCAATCCTCGTCTTCTAACTTGCCGGAGGTTCATTTGCGCCCAACGCTGCAAGTATAGCCGTTATTGCCCGCAGCTTCGATAGGGCGGTGAGTGTTACTGCTCTGCGTGACTGGTGGAGTTTTTTTGGGAAATTCCACCGATTCATTGGCCGGTGGTGAAATGGAATCTTACTTTAATTGTGAGCATGAGAGTTGCTTAGGCCAACCGGTTGTTCCGGAAAGCCAAAACGCTTTTGACACTATCGTCCCGCAAGGGGCGTAAACGAACAGGTTCGCCTCAGTCGGTCAGCTCACGATTAAAGGCAATCCGTCGGAAACGGCGGTCACGCAAAGACACGGGGCCTCGTCTCTTGAGACAGGTCAGCCGGTCCGCCGAATGAGCGAACACAAGGTTCATGTGTCTCCTTCACAGCGGCCTGTCCCCTCGCGCGGGGGCAGGCCACCCTTTTTTTACCAACAACGTTTTCGCCTGCGTCTTCGTTCCGAAGACGGCTAAACAGTAGTGGTGGGTGAATCGAATCCGGTAAGCAGCGGGTGTTCCCTATTGACAATTACCGACGCGCATAAAGACAGCCCGCTCCGGTGTGGAAACGGGCTGCTTTGATTGCATCTCTTACATGATGCCGCCACTAGCTACGGGCAGCGTTTATTCAATTGTTTACGGCTTGTAGCCGGTTTTGCCCCAGTCGATCAGGACCAGGTTAAGATCGACGATATCAATCGTACCATCCTCGTTTCCGTCGCTGTTGGCATCGACGAATCCGCCGGACTTGCCCCAGTCGATCAGGACCATATTCAGGTCGATAATATCGACAAACAAATCCTTGTTGCGATCGCCATCGCGATACTCAGCCGTAGGTGTCGTATCGATCCACAACTGTGCTGCGAGTTCGCCGATATTGTAGTCCTGGCTGCGAAGCTTAAGGAATGCATTGGTCACCGCGTCGCGTGTAAGCACCAGTGTTGCGTAGTTCTGCGCGGCCGCCAGTGCGTCTTGAACGACGTCGGTTACATCGATCTCATGCCAGCCGACGGTAAATACGTCTGCGGTTGCCGTGGTATTGGTATCGTAATCGCCGCCGGCAGATGCCCATGCCGTGCCAGTTGAAGAATCGAACCACGTGCAGTTCACGTCGATTGACGCCAGACCGCGATTGATGTTGATGACAGTGTCAGAGTTTCCATCGACGTCGAAGGCGTATACCCATAGCTTGGCGCTGGAGACGCTATTGACGTCCGAGATGTCGAACTCAAGAATGCCTCTGCCATGGACAAGACCGTCAGCGGGATCGCTGGGATCAAAGGCCTCCCACGGCGGAGTGCCAGGCTCGCCCCAGTGTATGTATATGTAATCCTGGAAGCTGGTGTTGGCATCCCTGAAGTCACTTGCCTTATTCAACGTTCCGTTGTTCCTTATCCAGCAGTCCTCGATAACATCCTTGAAGACCATCGCATCGCTGCCGTCGTCTATGTAGGTAGCCGTAACGGTAGTATCTGCACCAAGCGTTACGGTCGTGACGCGAGCATTGGCGTCTGCAACAGTGGCGCCAACCCAGGCATCGAACACGTCGCCCTGGGTGGGTATGTCGCCGGCGATCGTTACGGTGGAACCTATCGCGTACGTTCCGCTGCCAATACCGCTCACTACAGTCAGGTCATAGCCTGAGGTGTATGTCGCGGTAACCGCAACGTCATCCAGCGGGATGATAATGATGGTGCTGGCTGCATAGACGTCAGCAACCGTGTTCACGTCACCGATCCATTGATCGAATACATCGCCTGCGGGTGGGGGATCGGCAGCGATGTTCACGGGCCTGCCGTCTATGTAAGTATTACTACCTGTGCCGTTAGTGACATCCAAGGTAACTGGGAGACCGTAAGTGCCCGTGATGGTCGCATCAGCCCCCATGATAGTGCAGGTGGTGAAGCCCACGTATATGTTAGCAACACCTGCGACGTCTCCGACCCATGTTCCGAAGTACCATCCGCCCGTCGTTGGCCCGCCAGGTGTGATGGTGACCACCGCACCATCGACGTAATTCCCGCCGCCGAGACCACCGAGGGCGACGGTCAACGTATAGGTGTCGGCATAGGTGGCGGTAATGGTAGCGTCAGCAGCCTGGGTGGTCATGGTGGTGCTCGCCGCGTTGAGGTTGACAATGCCTGTAGTATCGCCAGCCCATGCAGAGAAGCCCTGTCCGCCTGGTGCGGCGGCAGCATCGATTGAGGTGGTCGCACCTGCGGCAAACAGCCCGCCGCCGGTTCCGCTCATGACAGTCAGCGTGTAGGCCGTGTCGTAGATAGCCGTAACCGTCAGATCGTTCACCATCCTGATGGTCGTGTTAGGCGCCGAGACGTCGTCTACGCTGATTACGTCGCCGTCCCACCCACTGAACAACTGTCCGATCGGTGGCGTGCCTGCCGAGATGGCGATAATGTCGCCGACGGTGTACGTGCCAGTTCCGCTACCGCTGACGACGGTAAGATCAAGCGGCGTGCCTGTAGGAAGTGTGAATATCTCCAGATAAGCTGCGTTGGCACCGCTGAGCATTTCTCTGGAATAGATGATCAAGTCGCTATTCCCGTCGTCGACGTTGAGGATAATCAGGCCCTTGTTCTCGGCCGGATTGGCTATCCAGTGACTGACGATGGCGGATACATCGATGCTGAACGGGTCAGCCTGGCCGACAACGCTTATCGCGGTGAGCGTTTCGGTTCCGTCCAGTGCGTAATCGCCACCGGCCGTCGCCCATGGATTCACACCGTCATATGTGTTGTGCGTAGCGCCGTCGTTGGATACGGTCGCGTTTCCGGTGCCCTCGACCCATGGCTGTGTGAGGCGGGCGACGATCAGATCCAAGTCAGTGCGGTCGCTCCACCAGTTACGCATGTTGAGGGTGGCTCCCACAAAAACATCGCTGATGACCGGCATGGTGAAGTCGCCCAGCAGTATGCTCATTTTACTTGGCTTAGCGCATTTCAAACCACCCGTAACTCCGTAATTCTTGTCCTCTTGAGCGCCCCAGTTATCAGCGATAAACGTATCCTTGCCGACAGGGATTTGGACTGAATCCAGCATGCTATACGTCGCGGTGATGGTGGCGTCGGCCGCCTGTGTGGTGATGGTGGTGTCTTCAGCCGAGGTATCTGCAATACCGGTTGTGTCACCGGTCCATGCGTCGAATGAATACATCGCGGTGGCCGGCGCGTTTGCGACGATATTCACGCCAGTGCCCGCAAGGTAAACGCCCGTACCGTTTCCGTCGATAACATCCAGCGTGTAGGTGTCACCGAGAACATAAGTGGCGATGATGGTGGCATCGGCCGCCTGCGTGCTGATGGTGGTGCTCGCAGCCGCGGTATCGGCGATGCCGGTCGTGTCGCCGGTCCATGCGTCGAATACATAGAACGCGGTAATTGGCGGGTCTGCGTCGATGGGTACGTCCGTGCCTTCAAGGTAAACGCCCGTACCGTTTCCGTCGATGACATCCAGCGTGTAGGTCGTACCGAGAGCATAGGTGGCGCTGATAGTGGCATCGGCAGCCTGTGTAATGATGTTGGTGCTCGCAGCCGAGGTATCCGTGATACCGGTTGTGTCACCGGTCCATGCGTCGAATATCCAGAACGTGGTATTGGCGGGATCTGCCGAGATAGCTACGTCCTTGCCCACTGTGTAGTTTCCGCTGCCGTTGCCGCTATTGACGGTTAGTGCATACGTCGTCGCAACGGGTGCGTAGTGATACTCGATGATCAGTTGCGGGAATGTCGATGCACCCGCAACGCTCTCCGAGCTTTCCGCGGCGGGAATCCCATCTGCCCCGATGGCGTAGAAGACAAAACCGTCATTCACGCCGGAATCGTACAGATCCTGGAGTATGCCCGTCACGGTGAAAGTGTTCACTATGTTCCAGCCCTCAGTCCACACGATCGAGACCGCGTAGGCGCTGTCGGAGTCCTTGTCCGGGTGGAACATCGTACCCGTACCACCATCGGACTGCAGGCCGTTAGCCCAGATACTGTTGCCGGTGACATTTGCTTCAGTAACGCCAACCGACAACCACGGCGTGGTGATGCGCGAAACGGAAACCGTGTCGCCATCGCCGCTAGTGGTCTGGGTGGTAAGCACCAGGGTGGCAGAGTCGATGAAAATCACATCGCTGCCGGAGGTGGGGGCAACCAGCGTGAACAGATCCGTGATGGCAAAAACGGTAACATACGACGGTTCGCCGCTGCTGCCCGAATCGGCTACCCAGTCGAATCCGTCGCTTCGGGGTGTGCCGTTCCAATATGTTTCCAGGGTCCGGTCGGCCCAATCGCCGGTGACGCCTTGCTTCAAGGTTATGGTTGCTGCCTGTGCTGCGGACAGCGCCATCAGCACCGTCAGTGATAATACCAATGCGCGTGATTTCATGATTCTCTGTCTCCTTTCGACCGGGGGCTGTATCCCCGATGGATTGCGAATCTGAATTGTTCGGAATTAAGTTCCTATAAGTGTTGTCTCTATTCACATACAGACAAGACAGTGCCCCGGCTGGAACCGCGCGGCTGAATCTTAGCCAACTTCCGCCGGCCCGATACGCACACTGCCTCCAGACAATAAGAATTGGAATCAGGCTGTAGAGAGCCTGACCATCGCTATCAGTTTAACCAGAAATCGATGTTTCGTCAACGATTGATTCGTTGTTCAAGGGGTATCAACTCTCTGTACTACAACAAGTTGGGGCCATCCCCCGCCCTCATGTAGGGGCGGCTTGGACTAACAGGCCTGCTGCGGGGCGGGACGACGAGGGTATGGTCCGCGCATTCAAGGAATTACGACGATAGTCTAAAAAAACAAGCAGCCCGCGGCGGGTCGGGCCTGTCCCTCCGGGGAGCCCCGCCCGCGCGATGCAGTTGCGGACTTATCGCGGGGCGGCCGGGGATGGCTGCGATTCGTTGCCCTGTCTATCGACGGCTGTGACCTTGTAGTACCAGGTAGAACCGCCTGGTAAGCCCCAGTCGATATAGTCGTTATCCGCCGGTGAGGCGACAAGAGTCTCGCTGGTGCAGGCGAAACCGCTGCTGGTCCCGATATAGAGGTTGTAATGGTGCAGATCGCCGGCCGGTGATGCATCCCATGACAGATTGGTCTTGTCCGCTCCGTTTGGCGTCGCGGCCAGGGCGGTTACCTGCGGAGGAGCAATCTGGTCCATGGAGTTCTTTCCGGTCGGGGTAAAGCGATCGTCAGTCGTCAGATAGATTGCGTCAATTCCGGTACCGTACACTGTGGAGTTGACGTCAATGTCCGCATCGCCGGCTACCATCGCAATCGGCGTCGCCGAACGCACCCAATCCCACCGGGTATCGACGGTCTGGAAACTTTTGCCTTCGATAGTGCAACTCCCGCCTTTAATGCGTGCCCAGATATAATAATCGCCGCTTCTGGGAATTTGGACCGGGATGACGGCCGTCGCATTCTCGGATTGCGTCAGGCGCATCCAAACGTAATACAAGTCGCTACACGTCCCGTAGAAGCCCTTCCAGAAGCCGTTGTTCCGCGAACCGGACTCTGCTTCGGCGAAGACGGTGCGGTGATCGGTCGCTACGCCAGGCCCGACGGCGGCCTGGGCTGAGTAGCAGCCTTCCAGCCCGGAATTATCGACGGCCGTCACCACATAGTAGTACGTACCGTTGGCGTCGACTGAGGTATCCATGAAGCTGGCTACATCCACAAGGGATTCATTGACCTGCTCGTAACGATAGCCCGAGACATCGCTGCGATAGACGTTATATCCTGCCGTCTCTTTGTAGTGCTTGGACGCTGCCCACGAAATCGCAACGTTCTGGCCGGCATTGACGGCATCGACGTATACGGGTTTCTCCGGCAGACGCGCCACGACGTAGAATATCTCGTATCTGCCCAGGACATCCGAAGTGAACAGCACTTTTGTACCGTCGGGAGAAGCCACGCAATTATCCAGTATCATGTTGCTCGAATTGCCCATCTGACAAATTCTGAATCTGGGGGCGACATCATTCGCGAGCGGGAAGACATATGCCATCTTCATTTCCGAGACGTATGGAGCAACCATAAGGTCCGTCGTAAAGATCCACGGTTCGTCGGTCGGCTGCCACGTCGCATATCCGTTCTTTGTGGGC
>SDBT01006409.1_pt1 | contig 19532 bp, 34 predicted proteins | sample 2277101 | NCBI WGS metagenome assembly SDBT01 (sample SAMN10404973, study PRJNA504765) | marine sediment metagenome | isolation source: marine sediment core GS10_PC15, 103 cmbsf | place: Arctic Ocean: Southern Knipovich Ridge | collected 2010 | reverse complement strand
GTCATAGTTAAAGTTTCATTAGATGTTTCTATTGTGTATACACCAATTATTCTAGTATTATTAGTAACATTAATTGTATCAGATATGAAACCTTCTCCTTCATTAAACTGAAAAGTTAATTGTTGACCATTTTGGTTTGTAATATTCATTGTAATATTAAGAATTTTATCACCTCCACTAACATTGAATCCGAAAAGTACATTAGTATTATTAATTAAACTTGAGTTTGTGGGTGTTATTTGATATGTTATCCCTAATGATAGATTAGTTCCATTGACTACTGTTCCTTGCCCCATCGTCACAAAACGAATATCAGATGTTGGAACAAAATTAAAAACGTTTGGCAAGAAACCTCCACCAGTAAATGTTGCTGTATAAGTAGCGTCAGGGTTTAAGAAAAATACTACTAGTCCTGTATCATCTGTTATAGATGAAGCAACTGTAATAGTACTACTTGAAATGATTCTAGTTATTGTACCTTGAATATTACTTATAGGATTATTAGCAATGTCACGTGTAATGAATTGCGTAAATATTCCAAAACCTGAAGGTAATAAAAATAAGACTTGTTGCGTTACTGAACTTGTCAATATAAAACTTGAAATAAAAGTCCTTTGTTGACTTTGTGCATTATTGTAAATTACTGTACTTTCAGCATTGATAGTTCTATCATCAGGATTAAAACATATTGTATAATTAAAATTTTCCGTAGTATTTAATAGAGTAATATCTTTTGTTACTGTTTTACTTCCTAACCACATTTCAAAATCTGCACTTATTATAGAGGAAACATCTTCTTCATTTAATGTTTCATTCTTAAATGTAAAATTAAGATATGGTGTACTAAAAGTTGAATTACAAAATACAAAATTTATTGTTTGTAATGTTTGATTATTTTCTGTAGAATCTATTGTATTACCTGCGTAAGTAAATCTCCATAATAAAGTTTTATTTCCTGAACCTAATGGAAGATCGAACGTTGAAGTTGCAGTGTTTGATAATAAAGTTGTACTTCTACTTGTACCATCATAAATCAATGATGCGGCCGTTAGACTTGAATTTGCTGTAACATCAATTGAAAATGTTTGAGTATCTGTTTCAAAAGCTGAAGAATTAAAAGTTATAGAATCTTGTATTATATTAACTACCCATTCAGTTGAATTACAATTAAAATTACCAAGCGTATCATTTGCACAAAATGTAATATTATTTTGATTTGAAAGGTAAGTAAAGAGTGTTGTATTATCTAAACAAGTCACAGTCGTGTTTGTCCCATTATATTGAAATAAGCATTTGTCAAGATTACTGTCACTAACAGTCCAATTTAATCTTAACTCCGAAACATTATTAATGAGAAAATTAAAACTTCCACTTGGTTCTGTAATATTAACTGAAGGTTTATTTGTATCAATATCTAAAAATCTTGTATCTGAAACGCTTGAACTGAAAAGACTTGATGATTTACAACTCCAATTATGTGATCCTTCATTAAGTGTTCTCAAAACATCAATGCTTAAATCTTCTTGTGGTGTTGAATTAGTAACAGTTAAATTATCTACACTATCAATTGTTAGAGTTAAATTAACAATACCTTCAGACAATGATGAATTACAATTAAAATTAATAGTAGCATTATTTGTAATTGTATTATTTGCAGGATTGTTTAATATTATTAATAAAGGAAACTCATTAAACGTAATTCCAATTCCACCATTATATAATTGTATTACTTCTGCTCCTGATAAGGTTCTATTCCAAATTCCAAATTCATCAATCCCTCCATCAAACGTTCTTGCAAATAAAGGATCATTTCCTATTAATCCTTTAACTAAATTTGCAGAATTTATATTAGCTATTGTACCACTTTTAACTTGAGTACCATTTATATAAAGCGTGGCATTAGTTCCTGAATAGACCGCTACAACATGTTGCCAAATACCTAAACTTATAGTATTACTATTAGACGATACCGTACTTACCCCTGTCCCTGAAAATGATAAGACATCATTAACATCATTGATTGAAAAAGCATAACCAGTTCCACCTAATGATCTTTGAAAAATTCTACCATTACTTCCTTCTCCAAAAGTATCAGGATTAATCCATGCAGAAATTGAAAAGTTTGTTAAAAGATTTAAATCATTATTGTTGGTAACATCAACTCTATCATTACTAGCATCAAAATCTAAAGCGTTACCGAGTATTCCTGCAAACCATTGTGTACTATTATCCATATTAACTAAAGTACCATTAGCCAGATTTCCAGTAACATCTGGTAAAAAACCTCCACTTCCTTGATCAAAGTTTGCATAATAAAGTAAGTCAACATTTAATGACGCTGTCCATTCAGCCCATTCATCAAGTTCAATACCAAAATATGTTGGAATAAATTCATAATTATCTCCAATATTTACATAGGTAAAAATTCCGATTGTTATATTCTCATCTTTCTTTAAATCTTTATTAGTTAATGGTTGCCAATCTTCAACTTGATAAGTTGTAGTTCCATCTTCTTCTTGATGACAACTTTGTGCCATTGTTTGATTACTTTCAATCCATTTATCAGAACATACAGTTTTATATTTTGTTTTAACAATATCTTTGTAACCTTTAAAAACTTTATAATCAAAATCCACATTTTCTTTATAATCTCTAAAATTTCCTTTATCTTTTTTACTTTCTTTCAAATTATAGAAATCCATTATTTTAAAAGCATCATTATAATTAACTTTACCTTGAATTGTCATCTGTACAACTTTCCCATAACCTTCAGGCACTTCATTAACTAACGGTGTGTCTAATGTTATTGTTGCAATTTCAGTAGTGATAAAAGGAACTTCAATCCCAAATGGACAAGCGTTTTTAATTACAATTTCTCTACTCTCAGGATTATACTTCTTACAGTTATCTATTTCCATTGCATTAACAAAAACTAAACTAAACATAATTATTATACATAATATTATTATTTTTTTCATTTTGCCAACCTCCTCCAATTAGCTACTACCCAAATAGAAACAGCTATAATAAAAGAACCAATGAAATAAACCATAGAAAATCCTGTCACTAAACATGTTGGTCTTCTTGTTAAACGTTCTAATGAATTATCATTATCATAGTCAGTCTGATTAAAGTTTAATGTTCCAGGACAATTTAATGAAGTACCATCCCTAGCCTCATCCAATGTTTCTTTTAAAGGATCAATTGTTGCGAAAGCTGTGATAATGAAAAGAAAGGCTAAGATTAATAATGCAAAACCGAAGGAAGATTTCTGTGCTTTCTTATTCATATTTTCTTCCCCCTAATTTTTTCAAACTTTTTTATACGTATAAGTAAATCTTGATCCTTCTTCCTTCTGAATTTAGTTTTAGGATTTTTAATATTACGTTGAGCTGCTTTCTTTTGGTCCTTCAACGTTGCAAACATTACTCCTCTTTTTGTTACTGTTGGTACTATTCTATTTGGGTTCGCAAAGTCAACAAAACCTTCATCATTTGTATTAGAAAGTATCTTATAAACATTAACTCCTGGTGACCCAGTACCCTTCTTAGTTCTAAAAAAGTCTCCCTTGAACCTTCTATCGAGCTTGTTTTCAAGCTGTAATGCTCTTAATCTTGGATTTTTAACGAAAACGTCCCAATCTACTGTTTCTTTATTAAGTTTTCTTGGAAGTTGTGCGTTAGTTGCCCTTGTACCATGAACAATACCAACCTTTTTTTTTGCAAGGAAGTCTCTCGTAAATCTATTAACTAACTTTTTATTACGTTCAAAAAACTTTCTCCTTTGTTGTTCGTTTGTTACCATTCACTTTTTCCTCCTAGCGATACGTTCTCTTAAAACTTGTCCAATAGGTTTTTGTTTTATCTTATCTTTAATGATAATTCTTTTTACTATAACTTTCGATTTACGTCTTTTATTTTTTCCTTTCAAAAAAGTCTTGACTAATCTATCACTAAAACTTTTATTCTTTTTCACCATAGTATTTTACCTCCTAGATTTACTTTGTTTAGATAAAGCTTTCTTAAGATTTTTCTCGTAAGTCGAGGGCATATTGCCTTCAAACGAGATTTCCCTAAGCATTGGTTTTGGTAACTTTTTAAAGTCATCTTCTTTTCTTTTCACCATCATTTATTCCTCCTTAGTTTAATTAATTGTTTTTTAATCTTCTTTCTCCGCTTACCAATTATTGCTAAAGCGGTGATCCTTTTCTTTTCCGATTTAGTATCAAGAGCAAATTTTCTTCTTTCGATTATTTTATTTTTTAGTGGAATTTTTACACCTTTAACTTTTCTGAATGTTCTAAATTTGTTTATATTTTTATTAAAATGTCCTCTTGGTATTCTAGTTAAAGGTTTTCTAATCTTAGAAGGTGTCCTTCGTATGCTTCCAGTTCTTTCCAAACCTCGATCGATCCCAAAACTGGCCAGGTCTCTTGCTTGGTTTCTTGTTAGAGGAACTAGATTTAATTTCTTAAACTTCCCTCTTGATTTTGCAAAAGCGTTATAGCCTTGTTTTTTCTTTAATCTTTTAATAATCTTCTTCTTCTTTTTACTAGGTGTAGGTTTTGGTATTGTAATTGGTACACCAATCTTTACTTTAACTGGTACATCAATCTTCTTTTTCACCTTCTTCAAAATTTTAGCCGTAGCTGTGGCTTGAACTGTTGCTATATCACTTATGATTGATGTTAAATTTCTTTGAGCCTTTTTTGTTTTTGAAGCATTTGCTAGTGCGAACTTTAATGTTTGAGCTAGTGCTTTCTTTGATTTTGCTAATGAAAGAAGAGCTAATCCTAATGCCTTTTTCTTACCTTGCCTTTGTAGAAGTATAGCTTGAGACCTCATCTTTGCTCTTTGCTTTCTGATAACATTTATTTTACTGAAGAGTTTTTCTTGCCTCTGGCTTCTTAGTTTGATAATTTTACTTTGAACTTTAATTTGAACCTTTTTAGTAGCACTAATCTTTTTAGTTTTTGTAACTTGTTTTATTTTTTGAATTTGAATTGTTTTTCCTACTCTAATTTCCTTTTCAAACTTCCCTTTCAATTTGCTCAAAGGTGTAACTCTTTCTTTTATAACTTTTAATTTCTTAGCTTTAGTTGTAAGGATTGTAAATTTTGGTTCTGCCACAACTTTCTTTACTATTTTTTCTTTTTGAACAACTCTAATAATTTTATTCCTGGTAACTTTTTCACCACGTAAAGATTTTCTTATTCTTTCACCTATTGCTTTTTCTAAATCGATACGATCAAAAATAGAGAAAGGCTTCTTACTCTTTTTGATTAAAGTATTAGAAAGTTTCTTAGAAAACTTCTTTATTCTTACTGCTTCCAGATCGGCTTCAATTTCTCTTAAACTTATTTCTTGACCTTTCCTTAACTTCTTGACAGGTTTTCTTTTTACCTTTTCTAGTATCTTTTTAAAAAATCCTTTTTTCTTTGTTATTTTACTAATGGTCTTTTTTGTAACCTTTTTCTTTTTTATTAATTCTTTCCTTAAAGCTTCTCCAATTCTTTTCTCTAAATCAATACGATCAAAAATTGAAGGTTTCCTCTTACCTTTTTTTATTACTTTATCAGCTAATTTCTTAGAGGCTTTATTAATTCTTTTACTTAATATATCTGCTTCAATTTCTCTTAAAGTTATTTCTTGACCTTTCCTTAATCTTTTCTTAGGTTTTAACCTTATTTTTGCTAAAACTTTTTGAACAAAACTCTTTTTCTTTAACTGATTAGATACAGCTTCTAATGTTACTTTTTTACCTTTTAATGCAATTTCAATCCTATTTTCAATACCTTTTATTAAATCTATTTTTTGAGAAACATCCACATCTAACTTATTCCTTTTAATGAAACCATCAACAAGACGCCTAGATAATCTTTTAATTTTATCAGATCGAGCTGTTGCTTTAAGTTCTCTTAATTTAATAAGAGGTTTCCTTCTAAACTTTAACTTCTTTTTCTTAGGCTTCTTCAACGTTTCAAGAACTTTATCTATAAAACTTTTTTTATTTATGGTAGACTTAACTTTTGATAATGTAATTTTCCTCTGCTTAAAGAATGCTTCCCTTAAACGTTGAGCAATTGCACGTTGTAAATCAGCTCGATCAAATGTTCCGAGTTTTAATTTATTTCTTTTAATAAAGAAGTCTGCTAATCTTTTAGAGAAATTATCAATTTGGGTTAATCTTGCATTTTGTTGAATATCTTTTAGAGTTATAATATTTTTTTGATTTCTTCTAATTTGATTAACTACAGGTTTTGCAACTTTATTTACTATCTTAACAGTAAATCTTTCTCCTGTTGTTGTAGATAGACTAACATTTTTCCCTCTCTTCAATTTATTTATATTTTTTGGGACAACATTCTTAGCTAACTTGCTAAATTTATTTATTGCGGCCGAAGTGCCTTTGAAGATTAAGATTTCTCCTCCAACTTGTACTAAAGCTTCTGTTGGTGATACTCTCAAAGTTTCACCAAAATTTCTCCCACTTTCTTCAATTAATGAAGGTAATTCTTTCACAATTTTAGGATCTTTAATAACTTTTTTTACCAACGCAGGAATATTTTTAACTCCTATAATAGCATCAACAAACGTTTGTCCCCCAGTTAAACCTACAAGTTCTAATTCTTCTACTGAGGTTATATCCCCTCTTAGTTTCTTTTGTCGTAGTGTTCCTCTTCTACCTGATATTAATTGAGAAAAACCTTCAATTCCTGTTTGTCTTTCTGCTGGTTGAATTGTTCCAACAATTTCAAACTCTTGTCCATTCTCTTTAATGATGATGGGCTTCATACTTAATTCTCTTTCTGCTTGTCTACTAGACTTAACTTCCATAGCCTTAGCTTCTTCTCTTTCTCTAAAAGTTAAAGGTTGTTGAGTAAATTGAGCTTGTTGTTGTTCTTGAATAACTTTAGTTTGTATATCCCTCAATTCAGAATCAGATTTATCTTGCACCGTTTCTCTAAACCTTCTAATATCCCCAGCCCTTGCAAGTTTACTTTCAATATCTCGTTTAAGACTTTCTTTTGGAGTGATAATTTTTCCTTGGGCTGTTCTGATAAAACCTCTTGGCGGTGGAGATCTTAGGGCAGTTCGGACAATTTCTTGTCTCCGTTGTTCTGCATCTTGAGTTCTTTGCTTTCGAGCCTCCGCATCCGCCTCACGTTTCTCCTTCAGAAGTGCGGCACGTTCCAAACTTTCCTGTCCTTGTCGCCTTGCATCAACACTAGAAGGACCTCTTTTCTTTGGTTGTAAAAACCTTCTCTGACCTGGAAGAAGACCATTTACCAATTTACCTCACCTTCCTTTTTTTCTTCTTAAGAAATTCTAACCTAACAAATAATTCTTCATCAAATTTTAAAGTGGACTTAATAGATTTTACCTTCTTACTTGGAATTATTATTGTATGTTGTCCATTCCTCTTATTGCGAAAAAGTTTTGTAGACTTAAGTTTTACAATTCTCGTAGCCATTAAATGTACTAGTAATCTATTATTTAAGTATTTAACGCAGTTTTATTTTACTAGCGAAAGGAGAAATTAAATTACCTTGATCATCACGATTAAGTTTTAAAGTTTTATCTTTATCATTATAAGCGTTAAAACATTCTCTAACTTCATCCTTAATCATTTCTTCATAGTACTTTTCTTCTTCAGGACTTAGATTAAAATTGTGTCTAATTAAGTCTATCATATTAAAACCTTTACGTTTTTCGTTCATCATTGCTTTGATGGAATAGATTGGTTTCTCAGCGAAGCCATCATCAAAAATAAGTTTAGCTCTAAGATTACCTCTACCATAAAACTTTCTTTTCTTTTTCATTTAAACGTAACTCATGATTACAGCTATAACTATTACTGCTGCAATAGCAATTCCAATAGCTGCTTTCGCATTTAATTTAATTCCACCTTGATCTTCACCAGACTTGACACGTTCTGCATGTCTTATTCCTTTAATGGCATGATCTTGTAAGATTGATAACTTTTCTTGCATAGTTTTTTCTTCCCATCCTTTTGTACCAATAGGTGTTAAAGACCACTCAGGAATTATTGCCAAGGGGTATCTTTCTTTGCCAAGAGTATAAATACAATCACGACGTTCATGATAAGTTTTACCTTTAATTTGGAAAAAGCCTTTCTCTGACATAACTTCCATTGGTTCAGCATTTCCATTTTCATGAAGAAAGATTATAGCAACATGATTCTTTTTTTCAATCTTATGTTTGTTCCAAATCTTTTCCCAAAATCCTTTTTTAATTTTTATCTTTTTAGGTTTATTATCTTTACTCATTTTTGTTCCTACCACCTTTCAAATTATCAATATTATTAGTCTTCTTCTTAGTTCTTGTCATATCCATTTTCCTTGTAACATTTAATGTTTGGATGAAACCTTCATTACTCATACCACTATCAGAAATGTTTTGAACTTTCCTTCTAAAATATAATGCAACTTTATTAGATCCTCCATGAATTTCAACAAGATCATCAATATAATAATAACAAATATCTTCAAGGTCTAACAAAAATCTCACACTAAATAATGGACGACCAAGTTCTTGTTCAGTCAAATATGTAACTTTCTCTGGACTACCAAAATTTATCGAATCTGCTAAGAAATTATGAGAATTATATTGTTCTTGAGATTCGTTAACACTATGAGCTTCATTGAAAGCTTGGTTCGTCATATTTTGTTCTTCCTGTGCGTCAAGACTTTCGTCTTCTTGTAACTCTTTCATCTGTTCAAGTAATACTTGGTCAATTTGATTATCTTCCATTTTAAATCATTGTTCTCCTTTCATCATGAATTTGTTCCGTTCTCCAACCTGGTTTTTTAATTATTGGTATTTTATCATACAACTTAGTGAATAAGAATGGTTTAACTTTATCATCAAGTTTTGGGTTTTTTTCTCTAGCCTTTGCATAAACAATCCAAAAAACACCTACGATAACAGCTAGTGCGACAATGCCATCAACTAATGCCATTATTCTTTTTTGAACAGCCTCCACCCAGTTCTTTGAAAATCATTCTTTATATCAGTAGCCATTTCTTCTTCAGTATTAAGTTTTGATATTTGTTCTATTATTTCAATACCATCATCACCCATTTTACTTTTAATTGATTCATAATCAATTTTATCAAGGTCCATCATTATTGGTTTAAATCCTGTCTCTTGTGACATGAAAATTAATTTCCTTCCTTTAATTGCAACCTTACGTAAAGATGATCCTTTAACAAAACTTAATTTAATCATCTCCTCCTCCGTCTCATTGCAGTGCCACTCACACTTGGTAAAGATTTTCCTGCTAAAGCTAAACCTACACCTACTGGTACACAAAGAGCAAACAAGATCTTCCACTTTAATGTTGGAGCAAAGTAAAACATTCCAACCATGAAAGGTAGCGATAATATTACAAACTTAATCCATGGAAACCCTGTATTATAATCATTGTACATAATTATATTACCTCCTTTTTAATTATCATGATTCATTTGTAAACTTTCAGGTTGTTGATCGAAAGTATCCTCTTGTTTATTTCGTGAGAATGAGTCTTCGATGAAGAAATAAAAACCAAGTCCAACCAATATTATACCTAATGATTGACCTAATAATGTTGAATAATTAATGAATGAATATCCTGGATACAATGTTATGATGCCAAGCACCATTGCCATCATCGAACCGAGAGTTTTGAAAAGTTTAAGTCTATCGTTGACCATTCCAATACAAATTAATACTAAAGTTATGATCATGATAACAAATTGTTGTGGAAAAGTTTGAAAAGGTTTACCATCTCCTGTGATAGCAACCAAAAAAGTGTCAGGTCCAGCTAACGTCCCATTATTACAACTTTGTATTGCTTTAATGAAACCTAATTGATTATTTTGTGTTGAAGTTATAGAAATATTTCTATAAGATCCTTGGTCAGACATCAATTGATTGTCAATTAGTAATTGTCCGTTTGGATAAATTAATGTTATATTACAATTAAAAGATGATGAGCAAAAGAAACCTTGATCAAAACATGCACGTTTCAAATCAAAGTTATGATTGAATTGAAACGATGGAATTTGTTCATTAATAGTTTCTTGTGCTTGTACTGTTACAACTAAAATCATTAAAAAAAATAAAAAAAATAAAAAATTCTTTACCATTTAAGAACTGGGTTAAAAAATTGGCTCTTTAAATTAAGCCAACGTCTTGTAAACCTCCGATAGCAATATTTACACCAGCGATCATTATTCCTAATGCAAAGAATAAGGTCACAAGTCCAAGGATTGTTGATGCTGATCCAGTAACGTTACCGCTTTGAGCAGCAACAACTTGGTCAGCTACGGATGGAATCAAGTTTACACCAATTAGTATAGTAATAAAGCCTTCTAGTAATCTTCCTAAAGCCATATTATTTATAGATTATAAAATCATCCTCCTCTAATACTCTTAAAGTATAACATATTTAAATAGATAACGAGTTGCTACTTACTAGTACAGTATAATAGTAACCTTTAATAATATGTTTTAATTAAACATGATGAGGAGCGTGATCTATGGATTTTAATAATGTTGGTATTAAGCAAACACTAAAGTATTATGATACTTTTTTGTCTATTTCTCGTTTAAATTTATGGAAGAACAATTAGAAGAAGAAACTTCATCTTTTAATGAAGCAAAATTTCAAATAGCTAGACTTAATGAATTTTGGATTGCAGCAGAGAGTTTTGCCAATAAAGACAAATATGATTCTTGGTATTTAATCCTTAATTCAATAGAACGTGAACTTTATTCAGATATTTTAAAACTAAAAGGTAGTAAGACAATATTATTTAATCTAAAAAAGTTTAAGGAGCGTTTTATTAAAAGTAAATCATTAATTAAAGTAGATTATAAGCAGTGGGGTGGAAAAAGAACTGATATTATTTATGTTTTAGACAATTTAGACAATAGACATAAATATCTTAAGGATATACAAACTAGAACAGGCAAGGGTGGTAGCTATAGAGATAAAGATGATGAGGATTTAGAATGATTACTGGCCAACCTTTCTATATTAAGAAACCAGTACAACGTAGTTTGAACAAAGCTATGCGAATTGTGAAAGAAGCAAACCAAGACAGACTTTATATTGTAACTGGACAAGAAGGAAGTGGAAAATCTACTCTTGCTTTTCAATTATCTTATTTTATTGACCCAAATTTTTGTTTGGATGACATTTGTTTTAATGCTACTGAGTTCGAGAATCGAATTAGACAGAAGGAAAAATTTGGAGCGGTGGTTTTCGACGAAAGTTTTAATGGTTTGAGCCGAAGATCTGCTTTAAGTGGAGAAAATAAAAAGATTTTACGACTATTACAGGAATCAAGACAAAGAAACCTAATAGTTTTCATTGTTCTACCCTCAATTTTTCTATTAGAAAGTTATATTATCTTTCATCGAGCTAAAGGTCTTTTCCATACAGCTTTATACAAGAAGAATCATAAAAAAAGATACTTTAAAGTCTTTAATAAAGGTAATTTGAAGAAGTTATATATGCTTGGTAAACAAACTATGAGTTATTCCAGACCCAAAATCTCTAAAAAGCATGATTTTAATCCACATTTCCCTACCACAATTAATAGAACTGAATATGATAAGAAAAAATTAGCTTCCTTCAGGGATGAAGATAAAAAAAAGAACCCTGAAGATAAAAAATTTATGATTCAACGTGATATTTTAATTAAAAAGGTACATGAGGAGTATGGTACTACATTTGTAGATATTAATAAGTGGTTTGAGCCTTATGGAGTACCTTTAAATCCCCGATATGTCTCTAGAATACCCCTAAATCTCCCAAAAGTCACCTCACATTAAGCACATCTATATTATTATTATCCTTATTATCACTTTGTATCATAGTATCATTTGGTTATAATAGAAAAGTAGTGTAAAAAATAATTATATTACTAAGTCTTTTGAACTTGGAACTATTTTAAAGCCAACGTTCCTGCCAAGATAAAGAATGTAACCTTTCAATTTAAGATCTTTATATATATGATTCCAATTTTCTTTCCCAAACTTGAACCACCATGAACATATCTTTTTAGCTTTATTAATTCTGATAACTCCAAGATCAGATTCACTTAAAAATTTCTTCAAAACTATCTTGTACAATAGAGGTATCTTCCTCGAACTTGAATCCTTCATAATAACTACCTTGGTTATAACAATAGTCAGTAAGGTTGTATAATATACCACAAGGGTTGCTTTGTATTTCATTACAGTAAGAAGTTTGTTGCACATAACTATAAGCAATAAAAACAATTAAAGCAATAGTGAAAGCTGTCCTCAAATTAAATACTGTTTTCAATTGTTCTCTAGTTCTAAACTTTCCATTCCAAGCTAAAGGTTTTACAATACGATAATTATCTTTATGCTTTTGAATGAAAATTCCAGGACGTATCTCTTCCGTTTCTTTTGGTGTCAAGAAATTAACTAGAGTCATCTTTTTCTTTATATAATAAATGGAAGTTATCTTCAACTCTTTTAATACGCTCATGAAATTTAACCAGTATCTTATTAGTATTAACTTGAGCTTTATTAATTTTAACTACACGAGCATTTAATAAATCAATACGATCATCCTTTTCTTCTATTTGTTGTTCAACTATTTCTTCTTCTTGATTATCTTCCTCTTCTTCCAAAGGAGCATCAAACTCTTCTAAATCATCTACCTCATTTTTTCTTCCCATCATCAATCCACCTCCTTATAAATATTAAGTTTATCAATTAAGTCTTCTTTCATTGTAATAAATTCTTTAATGAAGTTTAACTCTTGAAGATGAATAGCTTGTTTAAACCATTTTCTTTCAAGTAGATCCTTCTTCCTTTCTAAGTCTTTAAGATTTTCTCGTTCTAATTCAAGATAAATTTCAATAAATTTCATTATTCTTTTTAGGAGTTCTTTACATCCTTAATTTTCATATATTTATTTATTAAAAATTCAAAAGTCGAAATTAAAAATATTGTTAAAAAGATAAAAGGAAAAAGATAAAAAATATTTAAAATGCTATACGTACTCTGATCCCTAAAACAAATTAATATAAATCCAACTAATGTAACTAAGACACTAACAATAATAACATTTTTTATTTTCATTTTTCTTCTCTAAAAAATAATTTAGCTATTGGATAAAGTATAAAGAAATAAACTATTATATAAACTATAAGGATAGAAAATGTAAATAAAATTTTATAATACCATGTGTCATAAGGTATTATCAATATGCAAAAAGATAATGATATTATTAATGCTGAAACTGAACCCCAGAAGCCAAAGACTTTCTTTATAACATAGGCCCTTCTTCTTGACGGCGATTTATCATTACTATAATTGTAAGTACTTCCTCCAGTTATATCAATTATGGCACAATACTTTTGATACGCTGTTACTGCTTGTGCATATGATACTCCTAACGAAAACACAAAAGCTAATATGATCCACCAAAGACCATTGTACAAGAATATACCGCATACAATAGTCACACCTATCATTTGCATTATCAAAGATTGTAGTTCAATCTTGGCCAACCTTTCAGGTGGCGTGTTCCTAATTGCTTTCTTTAGTTCTTGAAACTTGTTCATTATACTTTTTAAATAATTTAATTGAATGTCCTATGATATAAAATCCTAGAAGGATAAAAACTACAAATAAGTTTTGTGCTAAGAAGATAATGTTATCATCCATTGTACTTAATGGATATATCCACACACCAAGGCATAGCCCTGCTGACATTAAGGAAACCATTCCTTCAATAAATTCTATTAATGCTGTATAATATAGGTTTTCACTTTCCATCTTTCTTATAACAAAGATTTAACTAACCCTTGTTTTTGCGTTTATTTGGTATGTTATTTTCATCTTTAAGTAGAGTTTTTAATTAAAATCTCCCACTGTAATTAACTAAAAAGTTACCATACTCATGACCAAAGTTAGTTAATGTAATATAAACAGGAGCATGTTTTTCTTCCATATTTCTTTTACGTTGAATTAATCTTATATTCTCTGAAAGTTCTTTAATATGCCTATGAGTTTCCTTATATGAAATTTTTAACTTTCTCATTAATTCAGAAATTGTTTGAGGTTCATCATTATATAGAATTTTAATTATTTTAGCTTTAGTCTTTGATAAAGATTTTCCTTCTAATTGCTGTTCTGCTAAAAATCTTAATAACTTATTACTTAATTTAATCATATCAAAACCTTCCCCTGTACATCATTTTATCTGCAATATCCCCAAGGATATCTTGTATCTCTTTCTTATCTTCGAAACTGAAAACGTCACTAGAAATATAATGTTTCATTGAAACGTTTGGAGAATGGCCTAACTGTTTAACCATCTTGTAGAAGTCCACCCCTAAGGCCAGTAACCAATTCTCATCTGTCTTTCTTACGTTATGTAACGAGAACATCTTAAAGTCAGGTATAGAGACGGCTTCTAATGAACGTTTCAATGCTATGTTAGCTCCAGAGGTAGTTAATATTGGTAATTTATCATTACCACTAAGATCATATTCTTTAATAATCTTCCTTAGAAACTTAACATGTTGACTTGAAATTGAAACAATCCTGGGTTTACTTACTCCCTTCTTATCAACACCAGGACGGTTAACAACTTTCTTAGTAACTCTAAGCATTATATTACCCCTATCAAGGTCAAGGTCAGATATTTCAATGTTCTGGACTTCCATAATCCTTGCACCAGTGTTAAGTAAAATATTGAATGTTATCCTTTGCCTTGAAGTTTTCTTTTTCCCTATTGGTAAATTATCATAGAAAGCTTTCCATTCGTCAGGGAAGAAATATCTATTACGATTATTTCTTACAGTGTAATTTGTATTCCCACGTTTAATGGTTTTGAAACCTAAACTCTTATGGAAATGGTTAGGCTTAATTTTCATCTTCTACCTCCACATCAACAACTGGACAATATCTTGTTTTTATAAAAAAATCCTCAAAGCCTATAATAATAAATAAAAACATAAAAGTAATAAAAGCCATAGGACTTATAAATAAAATTCCACTATAAATTCCAAGCATCATATTATTAAATGAATAGTCATCTTCTTGATAATGTTGCTCCATTAAAATTGACGCATGGATTAAAACTAAACATAATAAAAATATTCCAAAAAATTTAAATAACCTTTTATAATCAAAGTATTTTATTCGAACATATTTTTCAATTTTCTTTTTTACCATTTTGTTCCTTAAAGATTAAATATATTAGGTGGTCCTCCTTTATAAGGATTGTGGTAATTGTATCTTTGTACTAACAAAGATGAAACGGTGGTTGCTTATTGATAGCTGTAATTTCATTCCTTTTTTCATGGACTGTGAAATTGTTCTGCTTAAGGAAAGAAACAAGCTCACACTGCTTGTATTCATCATTTAAGTGTGCTTCAAGGATAATCTTCTTAATTTTTGATAGACACTCTTTTGTGGTATTATAAAATATTTCATACTCTGCCCCTTCACAATCAACCTTAAGTAAATCAATATGATCCAGATTATTAAAAGTAAATATATCTTCAAGTGTGATCGAATCAACATAAAGAGTATTCTCACTCTTGGCCCTACTCTTTAAGATCGAACTTGCAGCATTTCCTGATTTGTCAAGATATAATTTAATTTTCCCTTTCTTTTTTGAAACCGCAAGATTAAATGGGATAATTCTATGATTGAAATCATTAAGTAAACTATTCTTTACTAATGAATCATAACTTCTCTTAATAGGTTCATAAGCATATATTTTTGCTTCCTTACATTTCAATGCTAATAATGTTGAAACAAAACCTTGATTAGCACCAATGTCTACAATTATCTTACAATCATCAAAATCCATTTCATCGAAAGAATAAGAATTATTAATATAGAGATCTTTTAGCATTGTTGTAGTATCATGCTTTCCTTCATAGACTAAATTTAATTTAAGACCATTCCTCATTCTAACAATAACATCATGTCTTATTATGCCTAACTTGATTAGCATAATTTTATTCATGTTTACACATACCTTTCTCCATTTCATTAACCCTTTAAATGTGGGCTTAAAATTTCTTTCATTTTCCATTTTCATCTTTTTTTAAAAGTGTTAATTTTGCTCTTCCTGATTTTGCCATACTAAATTTTATATAAATATCTTCTTTTTCACATTCACCCTCTATTAAATTTTTATTCATTTGTTATCAATCCTGCTCTTAGTTTTTTTTAGATGTACCCATTGTCTTGAAATTATCTTTCTACCCACTGTTTTATAGAAAATATAAGGTGACAATGTAAGAAGGTAACAATAAATGAAAAACTTTCTTTTCTTTTTTGATTTAATACTATTAATATTATCCTCAATAGAATATCTTTTCATTTTTCTTAATTCAAATCTACCCAATCCAAAGTTAAGCATCTTACGAAGAAGAGATAAATAAATGTATTTATCTTCAACATAATCATAACCGTAAAGTTCACAAACCTTATAAAAGCTTTTTTTATTCCAACAACTTATATGAGTTGGCGGTAAGTCTAACCCAGCATTATTTCCTTCAAAAAATAAAACTTTACTTGTTTCATGTGTTGAAATAAATAAATGTCCATCTTTTTTCAACAATTTTGATAATCTTTTAAATAAACCATCCAAATTATCTAAGTGTTCTAATACTGCGAAGGAGCATATAAAATCAAATCTCTCTTTAATCTCTTCTGAATAAAGATCTACATAATTTTTGAAACCTTTTCGTTCTAAAGATTTTATAGCTGATAATGAAATCTCATTTGCATAAATATTTTTATCTTTGATAAATGATACACCATCAAGAAAGACTCCTTTCCCTGCACCAATTTCTAATAAAGTTTCATCCCCTTCTAAATTATTATCAAGTATTGCTTTTATTGTTAGATCATATTCTAACCTTTCATCTGGATATTGTGCATCTGATTTATACATTTTAGAATAAAATTCTTGATTTCCTGCAACAAAAGGCTTAACATAAATCAATTTACAAGAATTACAATAAAACTTCTTACACACACTCTTGCCCCATAAATCTTCTATAATCTTTTTAATCTTCTTAAAGTCTAAAGATGATTCTGATTTCAAATATCTAGTTACTTCATAACTATTAATCTCATATAAGAGTTTTGAATCATAACTTTTACACAAAGGACATTCAGATTTAACTTTACTATACATATACATAATTCATACACTCCTTACACTTTGGGCTTTTCATTGAAGTTTTAAGGTTACTTATTTCAATATCTTTCCCACATTTAATACATATAAATTTTAGATCATCCATCTTAATTATCCTCCTGATTAATTATTTTTTTATATTTACTGGTTATGAAATCATAACAAATAAGGAAAGGTAATATCATTATAATTAATCCCCAGAAAATTATTTCTTTTATCTTTTCAATCTTCCACCCCTTTGTTTAATTTATCTGATATGCACCAACCTAATATAGCACCACAAAGAAAAATTAATATAGCACCAACAATATCGGTTATTAGATCATGCATCTTTTTCTCCTGTGCATAGAATTCGGCACTTTTTCAATAAATGTTTTAATACTGATAATTCTATCTTTAATTCATAATAGTTACCAATCTTATTCTCTGCTTCAATTAATAAAGGATAAATTAAAGGTGCCAACCCTAAGGCTATTGCAGCTTCTCCTATCGTAGAATCCTTCTTAGTTCCAAACTCCATAAGATGCTGTTTCCTTTTCCTAATATCTCCAATTTCTAGGAGATTTGATTCTATCTTCTTTATCCTAGATTGTATATAATCTATCATGTCTTAACCTCTTTTGATGGAAAGCAGCACTTCAAATTAGTTTGTTCTAAAAGCGGCCGCAATCTCTTTTCAGCAATTTCAATATATTCTTTATTTAGTTCCACACCTATGAACTTCTTGTTTTGTTTTAAAGCAACTAATCCTGTAGTTCCTGCACCAAAAAATGGATCTAATACTACCCCACCTTCAGGGCATCCTGAATCAATTGGTGTTTTACATAATTCTTCTGGATATACTGCAAAATGTGCATCAGAATAAGGTTTTGTATTAATTGACCATGTTGTTCTTTTATTTCTGCCTGGTAGATCACTCCTTGGAACTGGAAAGTTATTTTTATATGGTTCTTTCATTTTATAATTTTTTGATTTTCTTAGCTTTTGTCTATAATAAGCTTCGTCATACTTTTGTGATTCATATTGAGTTTCAAAGTAATAATTCTTCTTCTTACTAAATAAAAATATATATTCAAAATCAACAGTAAATCTATCCTTAACAGAACATGGCATACAATTAGGCTTATGCCAGATTATAGTATTTCTTAAAATCCAACCACGATTTACCATCTCAATAGCAAATCTCATTGGTATCATTGATAAAGACTTACTGGGTATGTTACATTTTTCAATATGCTCTCTACCTCTTAACTTTTCTTTATGTGGATATTTAGGATCAACCCATTGTTTTTTGTTAATCATTCCTATTTTATCATTCCCAAATCCTTGTCTTCCTTTCTTGGAATAACTTGAGTTTCCCATATAAGTATCACCAATATTCACCCAGCAAGTACCATCATCTCTTAATACTCTTTTGACTTCATCAAAGATATTACAAAGGTTATTTATATATTCATCAAAGGTTGGTTCTAATCCTAATTGTCCATCAACTCCATAATCTCTTAAAGCCCAATAAGGAGGAGAAGTCATACACATATTAATTGATTTCTCTGGTAATTCTTTTAATTTTTGTAATGCATCACCTTGTAATATAATATTGGTTTTCATAGTGCTTCCTCCTGAGAATCTTGACACTTTGGACAAATATATCCTTTACCACACTTATAAAAAGGTCTTGTAGGAATACTATTGTCTCTTAACATCTTACCACAACCTTTACCTTTCATTGTGTTTAGATTTCCCATCTTTGTGGTTTACTCCTCCTCAGAATTGAGGCACTCCCTTTTTTTCTTATTATTTTTTTAGAAATCTTGTTTTCATTAAATAATTTATCTACTGGCTTTGTGAAAACAAAGTATATCCCTCCGCCCTTTGTTTCTACATCTATTTCTTTCTTCTTAATAATTATTTCATCCCAATTATTTTGATCTGCTTCAATCTCAAAGTTCTTTACTTTAAATACAATCTTTGGATAATTCATCCTATGCTTACTATAACGCCAAAATATCTTTATGCTATCTCTACAATCAATTTCACAGAAATGACATTGAAAACCGAACCTTATCTTTTTCAGTGGTATTGTTCCCTTTATTAATAATTTCATTAAGGAATCATGTATTGGTTTGAACTTATCGTTGAATGTCCAATGCTCTTTTCTATATGCGTTCTCTACCTTTATCATAGTGCTTTCTCCTGAGAATTGAAGCACTTATTACATAAATATCTGGTAGGGATTCCAAAAACTCTATTTAATTCATTAGGGTATTCTCCACATTCTTCACATTCCCATTCAATATAATCATTACTCATTT
>SDBT01006408.1_pt1 | contig 19532 bp, 17 predicted proteins | sample 2277101 | NCBI WGS metagenome assembly SDBT01 (sample SAMN10404973, study PRJNA504765) | marine sediment metagenome | isolation source: marine sediment core GS10_PC15, 103 cmbsf | place: Arctic Ocean: Southern Knipovich Ridge | collected 2010 | reverse complement strand
CTTTTAAGTTGCTAATTGACTGTAATAATACTGTAATAGGAGTACGTAATTCATGTGTAACTGTAGATATAAATTGCTTTAAGTTTTCCTCAGCTTGTTCTCTTTTTGTAATTTCAAGTTGAAGCTGTTCATTAATTTTACCTAATTTCTTGTAAGAATCCTTTAATTGGTTTAAAGTATTATCAAGTTCATTATAAGTACGAGCATTATGTATGGCTAGCCCACAGACCTTGGATATAACCAAGGCTGTGTTTAAATACCGATCGAAGTATTCAGGAAAAGATAAACCTCTCATTTTTAGAAATCCTAAAATTTCATCACTATAACTTATTTTTAAATTAAAAATATTTTTACTGAAATTCCAATTAAACTCTTGTTTTAAATCTTCAATTTCTTCTTCGCTAAATTCATTATCTTCGATGATAGTACTAGGGAAGCTGAAAACCTCTCTCTTGTTATCTCTGATAGATAAAAATGCCAATTTGCTTGGGGCAAATAGCATTGTGAAAAGTTCAAAAATATTTTCAATTACTTTTTTTTCAGACAAAAACCCGGTTAAATTTCCAATCATATCAAATGCCATTGCAAACTGGGCTGATTGCTGGCTTGCTTTGGCTATACCTTTTAATTTAATTTGTCTTTCATAATCTAAGATCCATGAAAGAAAAATATTTTTTATGATCAATCCAAAAAAATTTAATCCTACAGGAAGAATTTCATAAGGAATTTTGCTATAATCCGATATTACTTGTATTTTTTCTTTTAAATCATTATTTACTCCAGTATCTATTAATAAAATTTTATTTATTAGATCTTCTGATAAACTCTCATCTATGACTCTTTTTATTCCAAATTTCTTTATAATTTGCCCCCAACAATTTAAATTACCAGGACAAATTACTTTAACCTTATTATTAAAAAAAAATTCAAGACTTTTCTTGTTTAAAAAAAATTCTGAGCAACTCTCTCTCTGATAAATATTAAGATTTTTTAATTTTCTGGGTGGATCTTCTAACTCTTTGGAACAAGAACCCACTAAAAAATATAATGAATGATATTGTATTTCCCTCTTTTTAAGAGTATTAATTATAAAATCCCAATCAGATTTGACCCCAAACAAACAATTGGGTGGCATATAAAGAACAACTACATTTTTTAATCCTTGGGTTTCGATGACCTTTTCTATTTCTTTTTTATGATTCTCACAAATAACTAAGCAAAGTGTCTTATTCACTCACTTTTCACCCAATCAAGAGGATATTGACCCCATTTTTGAACAGTACTAGAAATGGCTAATAGAATCTCTTCCGGTACTTGCCATGGAATTTCGCCATGATTGTCAGAAAGTATAAACCCTCCACCAGGTCCTGCCTTAGCTAGGGCTTCTTTTACATTTAATTCTGCTTCTTGAGGAGTCCAACGGCTCATCTCAATCCCGTTTAAATTTCCCAAAATCGCCATTTTATTTTTGCAAGCTTTTTTTAGTTCGGCTAAATCTTCTAAAGTGCTAGCTCCTACAGCTGCAGTGCCGATCTTTATTAAATCATCAATAATAGGAAGAACTCGTCCGGATGCTAAGTGAATTACTGTAGGTCCATTAATTCTTGAGATTGCATTTTTAGCAATTTTGAAACCCGTTTCAAGGAATAATTCTCTAGGTACAATTGTAGGAGATGATACAGGATCATAATATGCTATAGCTGTTGCTCCCGCTTCTAATTGAGCATTGGCCCATTCAATACTAAACTCTTGGTTTATATCCATTAAATCATTGAATAACTCGACATCTTCATAGATTAATTTGAATAATACTCTTCAATTGACATACCTAACTCTTTTGCACCATGCATGGTGACAAATAAAAACAAGGGTACTTTGTCTGGTTCCTTATGACTAAGAGTAGTTAAAACTCTTTGAAGTGAATTATATTTATTTTGTGTCAACTTCAACTACCATTAAATTTATTTATAATATTAATTGCATCAAATACATTCCGTCCCATTGCATCAGCCTCAACAAACTTCCATAATTGGCTATCAAATAAAAAAGGAGCTCCACCAACAACTATTTTTATTTGGTATCCTTCACTCTCTAATCTTTTCTTAAAATCCTTTATTCTTAACGCTGCTCTTAACATTAGAGTAGATATAAAAATAATTTCAATCTTATCTTTTTTGACTTTTTTAATGAGCTCATCAACTTCTATTCCAACATCATAATCAATAACCTCAATTCCAGAAGTCAGTAGAAATTTTTTTAGTAATTTCTTCCCAAGTCCATGATAATCTTCTAGAACTGCAAGCCCAACTTTTCCATGATTCTGTACACTTCTCTTATCAAAGGGGATTATTTTATCTAAAAGTTCTTCACAAATTCGAGCGCTCATATATACTTGTGATAAAGCTATACTACCATCTTCCCACATCTCGCCTATATGTTGAAGGGTAGGGACTATAATCTCATCAATTATTTGGTATGAATTATATATTTTATTAATTTGACCAAGTAATTCATTTATTTCAATCCGATCGATAGATAGTAGGGAAACTTCAATACGTTTAGAGAATTCTTCTGAACTTATCATATTTTGTATTAGTTTATAGAAAACAATTAATTATAATTTGTTGATTTTATGCATAAATAATCTATTCTGAATTTATAATAATATCTACTTCATTAGAGATTCAAACATCAAAAAAAGATTACTCTTATATTGTGAAATATTAAGATTAAATATAATCTATTGATTAATTTATATATCAATTAACAATTATAAAAAAGATGAGCAATACGACTATTAAAAAAAATGCTAGTAAAATAATAATAATGGGAATCGATAACAGCGGAAAGTCCTCTATTTTATTGAGTTTACGAGAAGATACTAATTTAATGAATTTTGTTGAACTACATCCTACAAAAGGAATTGATATACAAACCTTTGGAACTGATAAAAGTGAAATAAGCTGCTGGGATTTTAGCGGACAAGAGCAGTATAGAAAAAGCCATTTAAAGAACCTGAGTAAGAATTTGGGAAGCACAAATAAAATTATTTTTGTAATTGATGTACAAGATATCAAAAGATATGATTTAGCTTTAAAATATTTAGAAAATATTGTTTATAAATTAAAACAGGAAGATACTAAGTTAGAATTCTCTATATTTTTACATAAATATGATCCTAACATTTCAAAACAAGGGAAATTCAAAGAAATTAATAAAAAAATTAATTTAGAATTAATAAATAAGATAAACAGCATTATGCCGAAAGAAATTAGATATAACATCTTTAAGACAACCATCTACACGGTGTTTGAAAAGACTTTAGCTTGATATATCCTTAATTAATGACAATAAAATTAGATTTTTATGATAAAAGAAATTAAATCTATCCAAATAGTAGATGCTAAGGGCAAGATACTATTCAGCCGTGAGAATCATATCCAAGGCTCAGGAGAAGTTAATAATGCGTTGTTATCTGATTTTGTTAATGCTTTACAATCCTTTGCTAAAGAATTAGGAGAAGAAGAAACAAAAATTATTGAATTAGGAGATGGAAAAATAATTTCTAATAAAGATAAATTAACAGGTATCTTGTTTATTTTAAAATGTAATGTTAACGCAAAAAATAAAAAAATGTTTAAAATATTGAATCAAATTAAAAATATATTTATTGAAAAATTCACAGGCCATTTTACATCAAGTGAGGAAGTGAAAAGAGTAATTAGATCCTCCTTTGAAAACGCTGTAAGTGAATTAATTAACCCTAAAGATTTAATCAAAAGCCTGTTCCCAAAATCAAAACCATAAATCTTGATATTATCTTACAATGGGGATTTAATTCTCGTATTTTTTTTGTTATCAAGATTGAATTTGTTACATTTGGAATAGCGTTAATAACATAATCAAATTTACTAATGCTGACTTGCTGTATCAACATAAAAAATAGTGTAATTAATAAGAAACCATATATACCCTTTCTTCAACTTGATATTTTAAGATAGAAGTTTTAAACAAAAAATATATACAGATACTCTCATATATTAGTTTATTGCAATTAAATAAAAACTAATTTATTTTCAATTTACTAAATAAGGTAATTAAATATGTCAAATGGATATTTTGGAAAAGTATTATGGGTAGACCTTTCCGAGGAATCTTTTAGGGAAGAGACTATCCCAGAGGAAATAATTCGTCAGTACCTTGGAGGATACGGATTAGCTGCTAAAATAATCTATGATAATTTGCCGGCAAAAACAGATCCCTTAGGTCCTGAAGCAATTTTAGGATTTTTTCCGGGATTATTAACCAGTACAGTGGCACCTCTCAGCGGACGGTATATGGTTGCTGGTAAATCACCCTTAACGGGAACATGGGGGGATGCTAATAGTGGTGGCTATTTTGGACCAGAAATTAAAAAATGTGGATACGATGGATTATTATTTAAAGGAATCGCAAAAAGCCCAAAATATATAACAATAATCGACGATGAGAAGCAGATTCTAGATGCGTCAGATATCTGGGGGAAGGATACCATCGAAACAGAAGAGAATTTAAAAGAAAAATATGGTAAGGTTCAAGTAGCTAGTATTGGCCAAGCTGGTGAGAATTTATCTTTAATATCATGCATTATTAATGATAAAGGTAGAGCAGCTGGAAGATCAGGATTTGGTGCGGTAATGGGATCAAAAAAACTGAAGGCAGTTGTACTTAAAGGAAATAAAAAAATTCCTCTCGCCGATAAAGATGCATTACTTAACAATACCAAGGAATATAATGATGCTATAAATACATCTAAAGCTGGTCTAGTTATAGCGTTTAAAACATTTGGAACAACTGCAGGTAATGTAATGATGGGTAGTTCTGGAGATACACCAATAAAGAATTGGGGCGGGAACGCAAGTGAGCACTTTCCAATGGATAAGCTCAATAAGATTTCTCCTTTAGAATTAGATAAATATAAGGAAAAGGCATATGGATGCTTCTCTTGCCCTGTACGGTGTGGAGCTATAATGAAGATTCCAGAATTAAATATTATGGAGACCCATCGACCAGAATATGAAACATGCGCTTCATTTGGTCCATTAATACTTAATGATGATCTTATGTCCATATTTACTTTAAATGAGATGTGTAATCGAGCGTCTTTGGACACTATTTCTGCTGGCGGAACAGTAGCCTTTGCTATCGAGTGTTATGAAAATGGATTAATAAATAAGGAGGATACGGGAGGATTAGAATTAACATGGGGCAATTCTGGAGCAATAATAGAACTATTAAAGAAGATAATTAAACGAGAAGGAATTGGTGATATTTTAGCAGATGGATGTAAAAGAGCTTCTGAAAAAATTGGTAAAGGAAGTGAGAAATACGCAATTACATCTAAGGGTCAAGAACTTGCTATGCACGATTCTAAACATCTGAACTCTCTTGGTTTTTCTTATGCATTTGACCCTACCCCAGGAAGACATACTGCTGCCAGTATAGATATGTCAAGTATGGGACCCATTGCGAAAAATAAGCTTATAGATGGTTTTATCCTTCCTAGGAGATTTAAAAGGATGGGTGATGATAGGTTTGAAGCGCATAAATTGCTTGCATCTCTCTTTCAATTTTCAAGCAGTCTTGGATTGTGCATGTTTACAGGTATGTTTCAAAGATATCCAATGTTAGAATTAATTAAAGCTACAACTGGATGGGACATGTCTATTGAGGAGTTAACTAAGTGTGGTTTAAGAATACAGGCATTACGTCAAGTATTTACTATAAGAGAGGGCGTAATTCTTGCAGAGAATGTTTTACCCGGGAGAGCAATTGGTGATCCACCGTTCGAAAGTGGACCGCATACTGGTAAAATAGTCGATTATAAAGCTGATTATAAAGGATATTGTGAAAAAATGGGTTGGAATCCAGTAAATGGTTTACCTTTAAAAGAAACACTCAGTGATCTTGGACTAGATTTTGTGATAAAAGATTTATATTAAGTACAATAATTTTAAAAAAATATTTTTTCTTTTTTTTTCCATTTTTCATATCTAGAAACGAATTCATTAATAAATAGATCAAAGAAATGAGGAGCTCTAGCAGAAGAATGAGGTGTAATTAATATATTTGGGCAATTATTTAGAGGAGAATCAGCATCTAAAGGCTCTTTTTTAAAAACATCTAAATAAGCACCCGCTATCCTACCTTCTTTTAATAAATTTGTAAGCGCTATTTCATCAATAGCATTTCCTCTACCAACATTATAAATGTAAGCATGACTTGGCAGCAATTCTAACCTTCTTTTATCCAGAATATTATCGGTTGATTTATCTCTAGGTAGTACTAAAACTAAATGATCTGTTTCTGGCAATATTGCATCCAATTCTTCAACAGTTGTGATTTTATCATCCATATCGAAAAAATCTGGGGAATTTATTAAATCTCGTTTTATTCCCGTTATTTTTACACCGAATGGTTTAGCTAATTTAGCAATGCATTCACCAATATTACCAAAACCTAGAATTACAAGGTGAGATCCCTTGAAAGCTTTAATATGAAATTCTATTTCTTTCCGGGGCCAAATAAATTCTCTATGATATTTATATGCCCATAAAGTACCTCTAGAAAAACCGAGTATTGCACTAAGTACAGTCTCAGCTATTAATTCACCATGAAAAGACCCGTATGTAATCATTATATTTTCTGGTAAATTTAAACTCAAGAATTCTCTTCCTGCTGAAGGTGTAGCAATCCATTTAAGCTTAGGTGCTAATGTTAACCATTTTTGATTAAAAACCCAGACTAAAGCTATATCAGTATCTTTTAGACTTTCTTTAAATGATACAGAATCTTTATGCAATGAAACTACGGTATCTGGAAGTGCTTCTTCTAATAATTTTTTTTGCGATTCCGAAAAGTTCAAAGATTTAACTTCTGGATTTACCAGCCAAATACTAATATGCATAATCTTAGATTTTTTGTTATAATTTTGCTTATTTTTTTGAAAAATAAATCTTATTTATGATTTACATAATTCAAGAAGGCTCTAACAACCATATGAAACTTAGGATCTGGAACGACTGTAAGATGGTCTCTACCTTGGATTTGAAAATGGCAAGCATTTGGGACTAATTTAGCAATCATGGCTTTATCACCCGGCAAGAAATCATTAGATCCAACAACTGTCATAACAGGAACAGATATTTTTCTAAGAGCTTTCTTAATTCGAGAACCAGTCGTAAACATCACTTCAGGTTGTTGTACATAATTCTCCATTACCGCTGCTAAGGCATTCAAATTTCCACCCGTTGACTCTACAAATTTACGGAATTCCCGTCCTATCAGGTCTGTAACCTGATCGAGACTTTCTGCCTTTAGAGCACTTACAACAGATTTATATGTAGACGTTGTTTGCTTAGTATTTGTAGAGGGTATTACAAATCCTCCTAGAATTGCACAATTGACACGCTTAGGTTCGAGTGTCAGTAAATTCATTGTAAGTCTAGAACCCATAGAATATCCAAAGACATTAGCTTTTTTAATGGACAAGTGGTCCATCAATTTAATAATGTCTTCCATCATTTTTATTCCATATTGGGAGGAATCCGTAGGCTTATCGCTTTTTCCATGGCCACGACAATCAATTAAAATTAAACGATTCTCATCTTTAAGCGTCTTGATCCAATTTGTTTGCTTCCAATTATTATCAATATTTGAAGCAAATCCATGAATCATAAATAAATCTGGCCCTTGTCCTTCAATTTCATAGTGTATTTTTACTCCATCATTATCAAAATACGGCATAATTACATATTTCCATTTGCTTTTTAAAATAAATAATTGGATAATTAAATTTTACATTATTAAATTATATTTGCAGTTATGTTAGCAATCATTTGGATAACTGATCTAAAAAAAATTTTAAGGGATTAACAAAATTATAAAATTGATATATTTTTATTAAATGAATAACCAGATAAACATCTTAGATAAAACTTTTTTTATGTCTTTTTAAATATGAATAATAGAGAACAAAGAGATAAAGAATTCAAATATGAATGTGTTCAATGTGGGAATTGCTGCCGAGCAGAACTTGAAGTAGTTATTGAGAAAGAAGACATTGAAAGATGGATAAAAGTAAAACAAAATGAGTTTTTTCAGTTTATTCAAATTGACCCGAAATGCATTTCTCCTACGGGATTAGGAGGATACCACATTGAAGAGGTTAATACATTAAAAAGAATTGAAGAAAAATATAAAAACAATGAAGTTAAGGAAAAGCTAGAAGAATTAAAGCAATTTATCCTAAATAACCATTTTTATATCGGTAAAGGTTCGCCTCTGCCTATCTATACTTTTTTATCCGATTTAGGAAGAAATCCGATCATAATTCCTAAAAGTTTTAAGGTTATATTAGAGGGATTAGAATGGGGCTTGATTTATATATTAAGGTTTGAACTAGGGGGGTATTGTCCATTCTTAAAAGAAAATCTTTGTTCGATTCATAAGATGAAACCAAAAGTATGTAGGAGTTTTCCTTATAATAATAAAGGGAAATTAAAAATAGATGATTATTTTATAAAAATTTGTAAAGGAATTACAGAAAACTCTCCTAAAAAGAATCCAATATGAATTTTTGAATACAACATTGTTTCTAATTGCCATATCGACAATAATAACTATATCGTAGTTGTCTGGAATATTTATGTAATTTATTCATTTTTTGGACTATTAACGAAATATATTAAATATATTAAACTAACAATGATCAAGAATTTTAAATTAATAAAAAAATACATCTTCTGTTGAAGTGATTTCTCATCGAAAATATAATAGTTGTACGGGACTTGGTCAAATATTATGATTCATTTCTCGCTCTTGATGATTTTTCTTGTAATATTCCAAAGGGGGTTACAGGGTTATTAGGACCTAATGGAGCCGGAAAAACTACTTTTATTAGAGCTCTTCTTGGCATTCATCCATTTAAAAGTGGTGAAATCGATTTTCTCGATTATAATCTTCCTGAGGACTTGTTAGCAGTAAAAGATAAAATAGGTTATCAACCAGAAGTTGATACGAAAATTCTGAAAACTTCTGCAATGAAGTATGTTATCCACATGGGTACCATGGGTGGTTTGTTTCGAAATACAGCAAAACAAAGGGCCTTTGATACTTTACATTATGTAGGTTTAGGAGAAGCAAGATATCGAGATATGAATACATTCTCACAAGGAATGATGCAAAAAGTAAAACTCGCAACTGCATTGGTCCATGATCCGGTGCTTCTTCTTCTCGATGAACCTACGGCCGGATGTGATCCGCAATCTCGTGAGCAAATTCTTGATTTAATTTCAGATCTTGGAAAAAACCACGAGAAAAACATTTTAATCTCTACACATTTATTGCCAGATATAGAAAGAACGGCTAGTTCTGTTGTTGTAATGAATATGGGAAAAACGGTGATTCAAGGAGATTTAAGATCCATATTACATAAAGATGATAAGATAATTAATTTACAAATTCGTGTGAACGGGGATATTAATAAATTTGCTAAACTATTACAAAATAATGGATTTGAGGTAACAGATATAGGCAAGGTGATAAGCTTAAATATTGACAGAGAAGATGATGAAAAATACATATCAATTTTCAACATAGCTCGAGACAATGGAATGAATATTAGAATGATGACCTCATATCAACAATCTTTAGAAGATGTGTTCCTTGATGAAATAGCAAAAAATCAGATGGAGAATTTGAAATGACTGAAGATAAAACAAATTCAAGTTCGACTGAATACCTACAAAAATTTACTTATCGATCATATGGTGGTAAATCTTCACCTAGATGGATGCGAGTTTTATATTTAATTCGTTTTGAATTGATATCAACATGGCGTAAAAGTAAATTTGGTAAGATTTTGATGATCGTGATTCTTACTATTACTTTATTTGCACTTATAGGTGCAGCAACAACGTTTCGATTAGTAGATGTGGATGGCGAAGTGATAAATGATAACGAAATGATACGGGATGCGTTAAATGAGTCCATTGCTACTTATCTCGTAGCAGGTGGTTCTTTTATTCTCTCAAATTCTGATGGTATTTCATATCCTTTGGGCATGAAATTAGGCCTATTGGTGATAATTGTCATAGGACTCGCGGGTTCTGGGTTTTTCGCTGATGATAAACGGGGAAAGGTAATTGAAATCTATTTATCTCGATTAGAAAAGAAAGAGTACATCACAGGAAAGGTAGGAGCAATTATAATTTATATTAATATTTTTGTCCTTCTCCCCTTACTTATAACGGGGGTTCTCTACGTGCAGTCATTGGGAGAAGATCACGCCGAATATATAGATTTTTATCAGGGAATTATCACCTATTCTATATTGTGTTCAATTATGCTTGGTTTATTTATTCTCGTTCTGTCGATTTTTGTTGAAAAGCGAGCTTATGCTAGCCTAATATTTTTCTTATTCTTCTTTTTTGGGTCAATAATTGGGTTTATGATTGCTGATGCAGATATGGATAATGAGTTTTTATTTTTAATTTCTCCATCAAATTTCTTGGTTTTATTAGCCTATGTTTGTCTAGGTGATTATGATTTAGGTGTATATCAGGCAGAAAAAGACAAAGCAAAAATTTATAAACTCAATCTTGATAATGGTGTCGGTCTAGAGTACTGGCACGTGTTTCTTCAAGCTTTTATAATAATATTAGTTTTGTCGTTAATTTTAGCGTATAAAATATGGAAGACGACAACGGAGGATTTATAAATGAGTAAAGTTTTAAATAAATTCAATGTTATAGCTAAATTAGACCATGTAACAAAAGCCTTTGGAGAGGTTGTTGCTGTGAGTGACGCTTCATTTTCTATTGAAAGAGGTAAAATAACCGGATTCTTAGGTCCTAACGGATCTGGAAAAACAACCTCAATTAAAATGATATTGGGTTTAATCAGGCCACAAAAAGGAAGAGTTACTTTATTTGGGAAAGACCCCTTTTATAATTCTAGATTAAAGCAATTAATGGGATATATTCCAGAAGCAGAGGTCTTTCCTAAATGGATGAAAGCTCATGAATATCTTTATCGGCTTGGGCGTTTCCAGCTTATAAGGAAGGAAGCAATTCAGAGAGCAAGTGAGATCTTGAATGAGATTGACTTAGAAGATGTAGCAAATAAGCGTATCAGAGAGTTTAGTAAAGGAATGAAGCAACGTATGAAGATTGGACAAGCTCTAATTCATAAACCTATATTAATAATCGCAGATGAGCCTTTTAATGGTTTAGATCCCGTTATAAGACGAAAAATGATTAATTTATTTAAGGATTACACTCGAAAGTATAATTCTACATTTTTCATATCATCGCACATTCTTTTTGAACTGGAGAATGTTTCTGATACGGTTATCTTAATGTACAAGGGTAGGACGATTGCTCAAGGCTCGTCAATTCGCATTCGAGAGATGATTGAGGATCAACCACACCACATTCAAATTACTGTAAAAGATACAAAAAAGTTGTCTAAATTGCTTATTGATAACGCGAATGAAGAAGTTGTTTCACAAATTAAATTTCAAAAAGACTTCCGATCAAATGAAAATCAACTTGTTGTTCTAACAAATGAACCGCGAGAATTCTATAACCTGATAACGGATCTCGTCAGCAAGCATAAAATTCCAATAAGAGAGATAAAAGCTACCGATGAGGGCCTTGAAAACTTATATAAATCCTTAACAATAGGATAAATGGTGATATTATGACTAATATAGAAGAAGAGATTAAATCAACTCAATATATAGAAAATGTAATTCATGCTAAAAATGTAAAAGAATTAGTACTTGGTCAACAAGATAAATTGATCAATAGTATTATAATTGGTTTCAAGACTTTACTCTATAGCAAGAAGTGGGTAATTTACATGGTTATAGCTCTCATATTCCTTCCTGTCTTTATACTCATAGAATTAGTCATTGAAGGGGGGCCTTTAGAAATTGAAGACCCAGATGAGGCATTCGTCAATACTATATTTGGCTTGTTATTTCCTGTAATATTTATTTTCGGATGTTTATTTATTAGCCTTCCTCTTAGTGCTGATGAGATCTCGGATCACTCAATAGAGCTTTACATCGTCAGACCAATTAAGCGTGAGGTATATTGGCTCAGTAGATGGATAGTTGTAAATATTGCAGTTTATTTTTTAAATATAATAATTTATTTAGTCTATTTCTTATTCTGTTACGCATTCGCAGAACAGGGGTTGTTTGCAGGCATAGGAGAGAATTTATGGGTATTTGGTGGAGTTGCTGTTTTACTCCTACTAGCTACACTAATCTATTCTGGTTCTTTTCTTCTTGTAGGAATGATAGGTAACCGAGGATTGCTTCTAGGCTTCATGCTAGCGATTTTTGAGCTATTTATTATTAGTTTGTTTTTCCTGAGCGATAATCCCTATATTCCTCAAAATAATATATATAAAATAGCAAACGACTTATTACCTGATTATTTTACAAACAAAGATTTAAAATTACGGAATGTACCAGAGGAATTAGAATTACAGGATGCGTGGATATATGTGACTATATTTCCAATAGTAGTATTCGTTATGGGTGCTTTTTATCTTAGAATGCGAGAGATTAAATAGGATTTTTTTCAATTCTTCATAGATAATAAACTCTTTATTTCTTTGATTTTTATTTGATTCTTAATTATTATAATGTTCTATTTTTAGATTTTAAATTCAAATAACAAAAATAGCGCTAAAGAATAGATTATTATTATTTAAATTCTCGAAAATTTCTTTACTGAAAATTTGAATTTATTTGTGATATTTAGAAACTGTTTGTAATGTTTTTAAATTGCGCTTCTTAAGCGTAGATGTGATGCACGGCTTACAACTATATCTAATAATATAGGTTTATCGCTAATTAAGGCTTTTTCAAGAGCAGGTTTGACTTCATTTACATTTTCTATTCTAATCCCTTGAATTCCCATAGCGTTTGCAATATCCGAAAAATTGGTTTCGGGAACCTCAGTTAACGGTTTGCTTTTACGGGTTAGAAAATCACGCACATTGCCCATACTCGCGTTATTTAAGACGATATAAATTATTGGAAGATTATATTGTCTAGCCATATCAATCGCTCCAAGAGTCATAAGTAGGGAACCATCACCAATTATTTGTATAACTTTTCCTTGTTTTTGAAGCATTGCTGCGCATATAGCCGCACCAGCAGAATATCCCATTCCTCCAGCTCCTCCGGGTGCAACAACTTGTCCTGCCTTCTTAGCTTTGAAAAGTATTGTGAACCAAATCCGACTATTTCCGGCATCTAATACAAGTAAATCATTCTCTCGAATCACACTGTTAACCTCTTTCACAACTCTTTCAGGTTCAATGGGTTTATCATCTGAAAAATAGAATTTACTTATAAAAAATTCATTTTCTGGATTTTCTTTTTCTGCTCTAATTTCATCTATGGTTTTTTGCACTTGAATTGTTGGATTTATAGTCTTTATTGAATTAATTATCGCTCTTAATGCTAATTTTGCATCGGATGTAACTCCTAATGTAATCGGATAAGTCCACCCAGCATTATGAGGATCTATATCGATTTGAATGATTTTTTGTCTAATAGGGTCTATAAAATCAGGGCTACAGTTATTTGTATTGTCTGGGGCAAGACAGGTTCCAACTGCGAGTAGTACATCTGATCTCTTAATGAATTTTGATGCTAATTTCTGACCACGCCCCGCCATAACTCCCAATGCAAGGTCGTGTGTGTCTGCTATGCTACTTTTTCCTGCATAACTTGTAGTAACGGGTATCCCAATAAGCTCAGCCAAACTCTGAACCTCTTCATAAGCTTTTGAAGCATGTACTCCCCGACCACAAATTAAAATAGGATTATTTGCTTCAATTAAAATTTTAGCTATTTTTTTAGCATCGTAATCACTAATACAAGGAGGACTTACACGAAGATATCCACTAAGTGGATATATAGGTGGCTTTAACTTAAGAGGATCTTCTATATTTCCCCATAGTGAACCCCATTTTGTAATAACACATGCCGGACCAGGTCTTCCAGAAATCGCATGTTTTATAGCTAATTGGACACCATACACTACTTCTGAAGGTGTTGTGGCATAAGTTGTATATTTAGTCATGGAACGAAAAATATTTCGGATGTTAACAGTACCATATTCACCTGATCCACATTGATATGGTGCTTGTTGGCTTAGATTATCTATATCTGATGTTTCTGTAATAATTAACATTGGAGAACCTCCTAGAAATGACTCTACGATTCCAAATGCGCCATTTGTTGCTATCCATATTCCCTGACCTATAAGTAATCCTGGTTTTCCTGTTAACCTGCCGTACATATCTGCCATTGTTGCAGCCATGCCTTCGTGTCGGGCAATAATCGTTCGAATTTTATCTTTCCGTTGATAAAGAGTAGACAGGAAGAAAGATGAGATTCCTCCCGGTAGACCAAAAGCGTAGTCTATTCCGGCTTCAATAATATTATCAATAACTAAATCTATAACTCTTGGCAAATTAAATTTTTCCCTCCTTTTTTGAAAATGTTCTTATGTTAACTTTAAGTTTAAATATATATTTAAGATTCAGCTAAAAATGTTTATACATATTTTTTATTTTATTTTTAGTTATAATGAATTGAACTATATGAAGAAAAGAAATTTAAAAAAAAAAATCTACAAATTTTATATTTTTATATTGCTGCTATAGCATCTATTTCAACTAACATTCCACCAGCAGGTAAATTTGATACTTCAACAGTAGTCCTTGCCGGAAATTGTTCAGAAACTCCATTATCCTCAAAGAATTTCCTATAAGTTCGATTCATTTTACCGAAATCCTTAATGTTCTTTAAGAATACGGAAACTTTAAGAATGTTAGAGACTTTTGCTCCAGCTGCTTCTAAAATTTTTTTAATGTTCTTAAGCGCAGTTAATGTTTGGCTTTTTATATCTGCAGTACCTGGAGCAGGACCTTGACCAGAAACAAAAATAATGTTTCCTACTTTAGTGGCGGGGGTATAAGGCCCCACAACTGGTGTTCCCGGGTTTATATATTCAATATCCACCATATATTTTAATCATCTCAATAATTTTTTCCCCTCGCGAGTATGGGAAATTTGCCAATATATTCATTATCTTTTATAACATAATAAAAATCATAAATATTTACAGTAATACAAACATGAGCAGGTATCAATTCAATTTTCTGCCCAATTTCTAGATCATTTTCACCTATTGCTTTGAATTGCAGGTGCTCTTCACTCATAAGTCTAATTTTCATTTTTGGATAATCCTTGAATATTGGTTTACCATCTCCTGTAGCAATCGTTTTAGTTCCTGTATCAGTAGTGAATTTTTTCTTCCCTGTTTGGTTTTGAATTGTCCCTAGGATTGTTATAGCGGGTTTAAAGTTTGAATTAACACTGAGCAAATGCTCATCAGAAAATACATACGTACCGGGGCGTATCTCTGTGATCCCATTGTAATTAGCCGCATACATATATGTCCCTGAGCCAGATGTAGAGATATGATTAATTTCAAATCCATTTTTATTCAATAAATCTCTTGTATCGATAATATTCTTGTAACATTCGTTAGCCATAATTTCTTTTTGTTCGAGGTTCATCATGGGTGTTAAGTGTCCCTCATAACCAAATAAACCTACTAACTTTAAACCTTCATTTTTTTTAATGAAATTTGCCATATCCAGAGCGGGTTGACCGTGTTTCACACCTGTTCTTCCTAATCCTAAGTTAACATCTAGAAGAACTTCTAATTTTGTATTATTTTTTCCAGCAATTCTATTTAAATCCAAAATATTCTTTTTAGAATCAACAGCGCATCTTATTAAAATATATTTACTTAATTTTGATAAACGATCTATATGAGTAGGATCTATAACTTGATTTGCAATAAAAATGTCATCAAAGCCACATTGAGCAAATATTTCAGCTTCTCCTACTTTTGCCACAGTTATACCTTTACATCCTGCTTTAAGCTGCATACGCCCAATTATAGGGGATTTATGCGTCTTTACATGAGGTCTATGATTAACATTGTTTTCTCTTGCAAATTTTGCCATAACGTCAATATTTTTTTGCATGATGTTATAGTTTAATACGAGTGCAGGCGTAGGTATATCATCTTTCCAACTATCATCCATGAGTTTAAACTCCTTCTAGTGATTAGACTTTCTTAATTGTTAAAAAGCAAAATAATAATTAAACATTTATCAATATAACTTTTAATAAATACTATAATAATATTGAATATGAAGTTCCTTAAAATAAATCTTAAAGATTAAGAAATTAGGTTGATAAATATGGATATTATAATTAAAAATGGGTTAATAGCGGATGGATCCGGTTCTTCCGCCTTTAAATCTGATATATTAATTAAAAGCGATAAGATTTTTAAGATTGGAAATAACCTAGGGGAAAACGGAGCAAGAATAATTGATGCTTCAAATAGGCTTGTAGTCCCAGGATTTATTGATATTCACAATCATAGTGATCTCACATTATTTCAATCAACGAAACTCGAGCCATACATATTACAAGGTGTTACAACTCTCGCTGTAGGTATGTGTGGATTAGGTATTGCTCCATCTAATAAAAAAGTAAAAGATAATTATTTTGGTTTTCTTAATAAAGCTTTCATTGCTACAGAAATGTTGTTTGCTAGCTTACAAGACTATTTTGATAAAATTGAAGATAGGGGAGGAATTTCTGCAAATTTAGCATTTTTTATACCACAAGGTAATGTAAGAGCTTGTATTTTAGGTTCAGAAGAACGTCCTGCTACTAAAGATGAGATTAATGCTATGAAAGAAATTGTAAGAGAAAATATGGAAGTTGGAGCATTTGGTTTATCTTCAGGATTGGTATACCCTCCTGGTTCTGTTACTCCTACAGAAGAATTAATAGAGCTCTCTAAAGTGGTTAGTGAATATGATGGTATTTATGATTCTCATATGAGAAATGAGGGAACAGGAGTAATAGACATCGGGATGAGTGAATTAGTCAGAATTGCTAGGGAAGCAAATGTAAAAGCCCATATTTCGCATTGGAGTGTAATAAGTAGAAATGCTCGTGAAATGACACCAAAGGTTATTGAATATATGAAAAATGCACAAGATGAGGGCCTTAGAATTTCAGCAGATGTTGTTGTTTATGATGATGGAGCTACAAGCTTACCATTTATTTTGTTACCCACTTGGGTTTTTCAAAATTTTAAGGAAAATCTAACGAATGAAGATTCAAGAAAAAGGATTATTGATGAAGTATTTGAGAAAGTTTATTCATTCTTCTTCACGGGAGTTCCAAAACAAGATCAAAGAGCTTCAATATTAGAAGGTCTAAGCAAAATGGTCAATATTATTAGTACAACATATTCTACTCAAGTTGAGGGAAAAACAATCTATGATTCTATGAATGAGCTTTATCCAAATAAATCTCTTGAAGAGGCATTATTAGACTTCATCAAGGATGAGGATGGAGGAATTATGATAAGAGTTAAATTCAAAGATGAGAAGAAAAGCGTTATTCCTATTTTTAAACAAGACTTTGTATGTCCAAGCTCTGATGGATTTTTAGAAACAAAGAAAAATACTCATCCACGTTCTTATGGTGCTTTTGCACGAGTTTTACAGAGATTTGTTAGGGAAATGAAGGTAATTTCGATGGAAGACGCGATTAGAAAAATGACTTCTCTACCTGCTTCCATACTTTCATTACCTGATAGAGGACTTATTAAAGAGGGCTATAAGGCGGATATTGTTATTTTTGATCCTGAAACCATCGAAGAAAAAGGTACAATTGAAAATGGACGTCAGCATCCCGTCGGAATAGATTATGTAATTGTTAATGGTAAGGTTACAGCGGCTAACGGTAAGCATTTAGGTGTGTTAAATGGGTCAATTTTAAAACATAATCAATTTAATTAAACTATTTTGAATAATTTTTTTTCTTTGATATATTCATATTATTCATATAAATGAAGAAAAAATCAACAATTTTGACTAAAATTTAATGAATATCAATAATTGATTGCAAAGAAGAAATTGGATATGATATTAAATGAGTATAGGACATGTCATTGTAAAGGGAAAAAAAATTAAGCTTTACCCTTTTTAATTATTACCCAGATTTTAATAGTAGTGATTTTACGAGGTATATCCAGTATTTTCACTAGTTTTACGGGAGATTTCTCAATTAAAGGCGTCAAAATGTCGTCTCGAGGTGAATTAATTACGAGGCAACTCTTTTCGCAACCAAACCTTAAATAAAGCTGTAGTAAATTACTATATAATTGTCGCAAGACGTCATCTCTATAGTGTACGAAATGACCGTATGGGGGATGAGCTAAAATAACTTCGCAATTGCGGAACGGGAACGAATCGAAGTCACCCTCAAGTAGGTCATAAACGTAAAAATGAACATTGGGAGCGCTAAAATTTACAGCATTTTCCTTTGCGGCCTCGATCCAGTGTACATCCACGTCAAACCCTCCTACAGTACACAGGGATGAGGTCGAGCCTTTTAATATTTTTACCGCCATAAAGGCAAGAGTTCCCGCGCCACACATGGCATCTATAACCTGAATGGCTTTTGGGACTTGTTGCATTGCGAACTGGACCATGACGTAGGCGACGCTAGGAAACGTTGGCGTAGGATGTAATCTCAAAAGTGAAAAAGACTTTTGTACCGGTAGATCTAGAGTGATCCGCAAGTTTTGTTTGGTAAGGGAGATGCGGAGTTTTGAGGTAACGTTCTTCTTCAGCACCAAGTTTAACGGCGGGTTATGATTTGTTGCAACTCGCTTAAAAATGCCTTGGATTTCCTGCTGAGAAAAGGCCTTCCAATATTGTGTGTTCGAGAAGATTTTTACGGAGGAGGGTGAGGATATTTGAAACAGCTGAGTTATCGCATTTTCAAAACATTTTTCGAGAAAATTCGCTTGGTCAGACTTTCTTATCTTAGAATATTGAATCTTGCGTTCGAGGTCGCGTAATTCTAACTCTAATTTAAGCTTTTCAATCGTTACGCACTTACTTAGCAACTCTTGCCATTGGGAAAAAACGTCCTTGGTTTGAGAAAATAGCTCGAGATAAAGCGTGCCTCGTTCCGACACCTTAAGCTTATATTCATGCTTTAAAGACAAAGGGATTTTACTTTCGATCTCCCGCGCGCAAAACTCCTCGCAATTAATCGGACAGTGTATGATAATTTTTCTCAATACGGTTCTCTGAATTCAAATTTTCGCTTTAGTCCTAAAAAAGTTTTTTAAACCACAATAAGGTTAAATTAACCTTACCAGATATATTCTTACAATTTTAAAATCGTTCTCCTTTAATAAAAAACTGAAGAGTTATCCTCTTCCACAGTAACAATTTTACATTTTTTTCCATTTAAGGAAGATTTATCATCTGATATAATATGTAGTCCTAGTATACAGGGAATTTCAAACTCTCTTAAAACTATAGCAAGGTGTGATCCCGCAGTG
>SDBT01006407.1_pt1 | contig 19534 bp, 16 predicted proteins | sample 2277101 | NCBI WGS metagenome assembly SDBT01 (sample SAMN10404973, study PRJNA504765) | marine sediment metagenome | isolation source: marine sediment core GS10_PC15, 103 cmbsf | place: Arctic Ocean: Southern Knipovich Ridge | collected 2010 | reverse complement strand
TAAAAAAAACCTTGCGTGCTTAGCGAATCCTTTGCGTCATTGCGGTTAAGTAATCCGTGAAAATCCGTGTTAATCCGTGGTAAATAAAAATTTGTTTGCAGCCAAAGGCTGCGCTATGAATAGATCAAGCTAAATACTGTGTTATTATATTTGTCATTCTTATCTTGATTTCCTCTGAATATCATTATACATTATTCCGAAATTCAGAATTTCGGAAAGGCGGCAAAATGACAACAATAATTCAAATGCGTAAAAAAGGATCTATTACAATCCCTAAAGAAATACGTAAACGGTATCAGCTTCATGAAAACGATCCTTTAACTTTGATTGATATTGGTGACGGTATTTTTATTAGCCCAAAACATGCCGTATTACCTAAACTTGTAAATGAAATAGAAGATTTGCGTAAACAATATAATGTATCATTGGAAGAATTGATCCAGGGTGTAGTCCGGGAAAGAACCAGATAACTTATGCCTATAAAATTGTTTTTTGATTCCGATGCTCTTATTGTGGGTTCTGCGTCTAATTCCGGCGCAGCATTTATTTTACTGCAACTGTGTGAACTTGGAATTTTAGAAGGATATACCTGTAATCAGGTTATAAGAGAATGTCGTAAAAATATTTTAGCTAAATTACCCCGAGCTAAAGATATATTTAAACAGATCATTTTACATTCCCTGCAGGTTATTAAAAATCCTGATTCAGACTATATTGACCAATATTATGGTAATGCTCATAAAAAAGATCTTCCGATTTTAGCGTCAGCGATTAATACAAATGCTAATTACCTGGTCACTTTTAATAAAAAACATTTCAACCCTTCCTCTGAAATTGAATTGATTATCGCAAATCCCGGTGAAATATTGCAAAAAATAAGATCACATCTAAACCAACTTGCTGATAAAGGAAAAAAATAGGAACTTGGAATTTGATAATTTTTTCGCTGCGTCTCTGCGCCGCCCGCCTATATTTGGCGGGGGCAAGTCTCTGAGAAAAAATCAATCTTACAATAAGTATACGATACGGAATTCTGGATGATGTTTAGACACGCAATTGTAAGAAAGCCTTGCCCTCAGATGGTGAATGGTTTAACCACCGCAAATCTGGGGAAACCGGATTATGATCTGGCCTGTATCCAACATCAAAAATATATTGAGGCTTTGCAGGCTTGTGAATTAGACGTCACAATTCTTGATGAAGATAACAGCTTTCCGGATTCAGTCTTTATTGAAGATACGGCGCTACTCACACTCAACTGTGCCATTGTTATGAATCCTGGACCAGAAGCCCGTAAAGGTGAAACAGAAGGGGTGATACCGATTCTCAGAAAATCCTATGATTCAATTGAATTCATAGAACCGCCCGGAACGGTTGAGGGTGGAGATATCATGATGGCCGGATCTCATTATTATATTGGTCTTTCATCCCGGACGAACAGAGAAGGGGCAAGACAGACATTACATATTCTGGGAAAGTATGGTTTATCAGGCTCGATGGTCCCGATACAGGATATGCTTCATTTGAAAACCGGCCTGGCCTATCTGGAAAACAATAATCTTCTCGCTACCGGTGAATTTCTGAAAAATAAAGATTTTGAGCAATATAATATTCTTGAGGTAAATCGAAAAGAGTCCTATGCCGCCAACAGTATCTGGGTTAATGGCCATATCATTATGCCGGCAGGATTTCCCGATATACAGAATAAAGTTCAAAAGGCGGGTTATGATGTTGTCGAGGTTGATACTTCTGAATTCCGGAAACTTGATGGTGGGGTGAGTTGCCTTTCGTTAAGATTTTGATTCTGGATCCTCAATACTGGGCGTTTGGTTCTCGGTTCTTGAATTAGTTTGAAAAAATACTTAACAAGGAATTTAAATAAACACAGCTTTTTAGTCCCCAGTCCCCATTTTACTTCATTAAAACCAATTTTTTTGTTTGCATAAATCCCGCATCTGTACGCAATTGATAATAATAGACACCACTAGCAAAGGCAGTGGCATCCCATTCAACCTGATAATTACCTGCTGCTTGTCTTTCTGATACCAGGGAAACTACAGGCTTGCCCAATAAATTGTAGATGGTTAATTCTACATGACTGGCCACTGATAACTGGTAACTGATAACTGTTTTTGGATTAAAAGGATTGGGATAATTATTAAATAGCTCATGATGCTTAATATATCCGCCGACTTCATTTTCATCCAGTGAGGAGACAACACCAAATAATCCCATCACTCTGCCTATGAGACCGGAGCGATCATTATAATCTGTGATCAATTCAATTGGGAATGAAAAATGTACCAGATATCCTGGCTGGTTACCGTCCTCGAAAAGACCATAAAAGTAAATTCCGGCGCCCTGACCATCAGCGAAATTCAGGATCCTCTGACTCCCGTTCGCCTCAATAATATCTGATTTATACCGCTCTGTGCCGGGCGGATTTACCTCGGAAGTATAATCCTCGAAAACAGTTCCACTTTCCCCCATCTGTTGTAATGATCCGGCGGAGTCTGCGATAAAATCGGCTTTCAAAAAAGTATGATAGAACTGTTTGTCTGTTTCGCCGCCAGAAGTGTTCAGGTCATTTCCTATTTCAGAACCGGAAATCAGCAATTTCCCTCCATTCTGTAAATAGTTACGGATATGAGCCTGTTCCTGATCACTTAGTACTTTCTCATCTCCCGATTCATCGCCCAGTAGATAGATGACGATCGGATAATCATCCAGCTGAATCAGACCATCGCGTATTGCGTCATCCGAGCAGCTATTAAAGGACAGACCCAGTTCATCTAATATGTTTCCATATTGTATCACAAAGGTATGGGAGGATTTTTGCCAGTACCCGTCAACACGGTCAAATCCATCAACAATCAGGATCTCCGGGCCGTTCTCTGAGAGCCACAGACCATAGCCATCCGAGGAATCGCTGTAATTGGTAAAGGCGGACCGATCATAGGCATTCAGACGGAAGTAGATCAGAGCGTTGTTGGTGTAGGGACTATAGGTTAATAGGGTATCATCCGGCGTAAGGGAATCAGAAATATTGTTCTGGACCGTCCAGTTTTTACCATCGAGACTGAAGGATAGTTTGTATCCGGCGACATCTGCAGAATCATTTGGTAACCACCTGAGTGTCCACTGATTAGCATTATCCCCAATTAAGGATACAAGCTCGGGGGTGGCCGGAGGTGAATTATCCGGTTCAACTATCTGAACGGTTTCCCAGACGACTTTTGTGTTGGACCGGGTATCCTCGGTAAAAACTTTTACCCGATAGGTTCCCTTATTCAGCAGATCCGTATCCCAGTATCTATCAGATGTAATTCTGTTCGTAATCGTATAGATATAATTGCTGATGTCTGAACCCACAAAATAAACATTGGTGATATAAGCATCGGAAGGCGGAATATTATCAAATATGAAATTCTGAACGGGTCCTGAAGCCGGGACTGTTCCCGAAGCATCGTAGATCTGATAGCCAATTTTATAGATACCGTTGTTATTACCAACCGGACCAGTATCGCTTTTATCGCTGGCCTTGGATACAATATCTACTTTTCCAAATAGACGGTTATTTTTGAATTTTTTCTTGCTCTTGTTGATGTAAAAATCCACATAATCTATGGAAGGATCATAGGTATCTGTAAAAGGGTTCAGACCGGCACCAGATCGCAGGGCATTGATTTCGCTCCCGGGCCAGCCGTCTTTAAAGTGTATATGATTCCATGAATTGGTCGTACCCAGAATAGTTTCAAAGGCTACCACCGGATCCCCGATTTCAAGATTGGGATTAGGGTCGACATGTACATAGGCATAACGGCCCACACGGATATAAGCATTGATGCCATAATAATCAGCTATACCAATCCCATCAACATTGCCATTTATTACAGAGTAAACACTATTCCCCTGGGGCAGATGTATGTCAACGCCATCATGAAAATGGTGACGTTCTATGCTCCCGCTTGGCCTGTTTTCACAGAATGTACCATTTATCCAGTGCTGTTGATCAAATGGCTGACAGGGCCATTGATAAGATTGACCCACGAGCGGCGTAAGTAATGCCAGCAGGGAAAATATGACGAATATTCTATTCATGTATTGATCCGGTTCAGAAATTGATAGGGGTTATAATTTAACTTTGTATATCTTCCAGCCCTTGCGATGCCCGACAAAAAGTTTTTCAGATTCTTCATCATACCAGAATGCCGGCTTATTGATGGTGATGTTTTCCACAGGCAGATCATCAATTTCCTTGCCGGAATTGTCCAGGCTGATGATCCTGATATTATCGTAGATCCATGATGTCCGGCCTCCGCTTTGGTCCGGTTTTGCGTTTCCCTCTTGTAAGGCCAGAAAACCGGATGGCGGCATAAAAACTGCCGATAGATAAAGGTTGCCCTGCTTCTTTACTTTTACTTCCGCGATTTTTGATTTAGAAATTATATCCATCAGATACCCGATATCTTTATTCATCAGAAATAGCCGGTCATTTTTTTGATTAAAAAAAGCCCGGCGGCAGTTTACGGGTTGGTCAAGAAGAATATTCCCCTCCAGATTAAAGACAATGGTACGAAACTGATAAGAAGGATTTCCGGATTTTTTACGGTAAAACGATGCAGCAACCATGTAACCATCAACCGAGCCGGTTAATGATCTTATACGCCATTCGTCCAGATCAAAGCGCATGCGTACCTTACCATCCAGATTAAATACCCGAAGGGAACTCTTATATTTTGTGCTGCCATCTAAAGATGAAAGAATTTCTGTGACTGCCACGCTTAATAGACTATTATTGAGATCTACGTAGGCATTGTTTTCGGAATGAAATTGATAGGAATCAAGTATCTGAAATTCATTTAATACCTTACCCTGAGGATTGATGATACGGATACGATTTTGAAGATCAATACAGACGAGATTCCCTGAGGTATGATCTATTCGTAATACGGGAAGCGGTGCATCATGCGGCCAGGAATCCTGCCGGTTGCCGGCCGGTTTTCCCTCAAGATTATACCAATTAATATTCAGGACCGGATCAAGCCGGTTCCCGGATAGCTGAATTGTGCCGAATCCCCTGTCATTTATAGAGTAAAAATGTGTTGCATCTTCCAGGTTAATGCTGTTCTGTTTGGCAGAAATCCGGGCCTTGGTAATGGGCAAAGGATTATTCTGTTTTTTTACCCAGGTAATCACATCGTTAAATTCGCTGTTTTCTGATTCTAATGTGTACAGATTCCCTCCGGCTACCAATAGATAGATGAGAACCATGGTTAACAGGACGATAACCACAAAAAACACACGCATATTTATTCTCCTTCGAATTGAACTGGAAAATATAATAAATTTAACAATAATCCAAAGAAGATTGACCTGACATAAGGGTTTTTGATGGGTTAAGGGTGAAGTTCAAAGTGTGCAGAATACTCAATATCAATGCTTGAATTGACTATAAGTTGGCATTGAGTTTGCTTTTGTATGGTAATAACCACCCCCTTGTCCCCCTCCTTAGTAAAGAGGAAGATTTAGGGGAGGTGATTGGTATATATGAAAATCTTACATTACTCTTTGATCTTTTTTCAAGGCCTTGCCCTCAACCCTCAATTCTCTACATATTGAGATGAATTTAAAAAAAACAATCTCCCGTTTAATTATTAGGACAACCCAAGCATAACCTGTCTCATTCTCATAATGAGACAATGTCTCAATTTGAGTATGAGAATCTCTCTCTCTATTTTAATTCATATTTAAAAATATATAGCAGATAATACCAGTATAAACAATTAGTTATATCTCATTATATCTACCGAAATAATTTTTGGCACGATAGATGTATCTATAATTAATAGAACGGACAAAGGAGTAATTAAGGAATGCAGACATTAACCCTTAAAGTTGGTGATATCATGACACAGCAAAAAAGACGAACAGAGATTACAAAGAATCAGCAAGGCGAATCGATAAATCTGAACGCCTCAACAAAAGAGATTACAAATATTTTTAAGTCAATTGCCAGGGCATTCTGTTATGTCGCGCTTAAAATGCAGTTAAAGGAATTGGGATCATCGGTGAAATGCGAAGGAAAACTTAGTTTGGCAGGTACAAAAAATATAAGAATCGGTGACAGATGTCATTTTAATATAAATGTCAGTCTAAAAACAGAAGGCCGGGGGTATATTCACATTGGAGAGAATGTAAAAATTGGGCGAAATGTCAGAATCATATCAAGGAACAATGTGACGATTGAAGACAATACAATTATTGGTGCTAATGTTACGATCAGGGATATTCTAACGATTGATGCAGAGACCTCATCCCGAAACGAGTCAAAACCGGTTTATATAGGTAAAGATGTATGGATTGGAAAAGGAACGGAGATTCATGCCGGGCTAACCATCGGATATGGGGCAACAATATCTTCAAATAGCGTTGTCAGCCGTTCCATTCCACCCCAGGTTATTGCAGGTGGGGCACCGGCAAGAATTATTAAGGAAAGATAGTGATAAAGGAATCCATGAATCATATTTCTTCCACATCCTGAATTATTCATATTAGGTTAAAATAACGTATATTTGTAATGTAAATATTTTTAGAATGTCCAATTTCCAAATTTAGAAAATGTCATATTGCCCTAATGTAATGAACACTTAAATTGGCGCACAATCATAGCAGAAATAACGATTAATGAAATCCCCTGAAGAAATACTCCAGGCCTATTTTGGCTTTAGTGGTTTTCGTAGTGTTCAGAAACCGATTATAGAGAGAACATTGGGAGGCCAACACTCTCTGGTGATTATGCCCACCGGCTCAGGTAAATCTCTTACCTATCAAATTCCCGCTTTAATGTTTGAGGGATTAACAGTGGTTATTTCACCCTTAATCGCTTTGATGAAAGACCAGGTGGATGGCTTGGTAGGGAAGAATGTTGATGCCACTTATATCAACTCTTCACTTAGCCGCGAGGAGAGAGAAGAGCGGTATAAGAAAGTTGGTGATGGAAGTTACAATCTTCTTTACGTTACTCCGGAACGGTTTCGGAAATCCGATTTTGTCGAAATATTGCATAGGCGCCGGATTGATCTTCTGGCTGTTGACGAAGCCCATTGTATAAGCGAGTGGGGTCATGACTTTCGACCGGATTATACTCGTTTGAAAGAATTTCGTCAGTTAATGAAAAATCCAACGACTATTGCCCTTACTGCAACGGCTACTCCTGAGGTTCAAAAGGACATCATAACTCAACTGGGTCTGTCAGAGAAGGATGTAAAGATCTATCATGAGGGTATTGAGAGGGAAAATCTTTTTCTGGAAAGTGATGAACTCTGGGGTGAGGAAAAAAAACTATCTCAAATATTGCAGGTACTTAAAAATAATCCCGGCAATGGCGTCATCTATTTTGTTTTGATCAAAGATCTGCATAGAATGGGAGAACTACTCAGGAAAAATAAAATTAATTTTATGAAATATCACGGCGATCTTACCGGACAGGAGCGAAAAAGAGTGCAGGATCGTTTTATGGGTGGCGAGAACAACCTGGTTCTGGCCACAAACGCCTTTGGTATGGGGATTGATAAAGATAACATCCGTTTTGTCATCCATGCCCAGATACCGTCGAGCCTGGAAGCCTATTACCAGGAGATTGGCAGGGCCGGGCGGGATGGCCAACCATCCATCTGCATTTTGCTGTATGACGAACAGGATTTGAATATACAATTGGAATTTATCAAATGGAATAATCCTTCCGCTGACTATTACGATCGTTTGTACCGGTTACTCTATGATCAGATTGAACGGGTGAATGCCGAAGGTATTGAATTTATCCGCGAACAACTCACCTATAAAAACAGCAAAGATTTTCGTCTGGAAACCGCCCTGGGTATGCTGGATCGCTATGCGGTCATTGAAGGCAATATCGATTCCAAGAATATCAGGATTGTATCTGAGCTGCCTGAAGAATTACATTCTGTGGAATATCGGGAGAAGAAATTAAAGCGGGAACAGGGAAAACTTTATCAGATGCTCCTGTACACCAAGGAAAAAACTTGCCGTAAGGCATTTATCCATCGGTATTTTGGCCTGGATTATCAAGCAGAATGCGGGGCTTGTGATCTTGACACCCCCGAGGGGTTTAGAGATATAGGGGCATAAGGAAAGAGTAGAATTAAAAATTTATGGTTTCTGAGTGAATTAAAAAAGATTGAAGGCATTCTATAATTTACCTAAATTCAATGTTGTGTATTGATTAGTTGAGGGATCACTTAGATCGGCTTCGGCGATATTCAGAAAACAAATCTATCGCCTGAATAATAATTGATGATAGATTTTTGGCATTTGATGTGGAGTTAAATGGAATTATTGGTTAGCACCGAAAAACAACCGCCCCGTGCTCAGGTCTGGCAGATGTTTGATCGCATCGCCGGACGCTATGATCTGCTTAACCATCTTCTCTCCTTTGGTCAGGATATCAGGTGGCGAAAAAAAGTCGCTGACATCCTGCCAGAAAAATCCAATCAAACCATTCTTGATCTGGCAACCGGAACGGGTGATCAATTGCTATATATTTTTCAATGCAGTAACCGGATTGCGTTTGCCACAGGTACCGATCTTGCCACGGAAATGCTGGCTCGCGGCAGAGAAAAGATCCGGCAGCGACAATTACAGGATGTGATTTCTCTGCAAGAGGGTGATGCGGAAGATATTCGTTATGATGATCAGTCGTTTGATGCGCTGACCATTGCATTCGGTATCCGCAATGTCAAAGATGTCGATAAATCCCTCGCTGAAATGTACAGGGTATTAAAATCCGGAGGACGGGCGATTATTTTGGAATTTTCGTTGCCAAAAAACAAAATAATTAAGAAATTGTATCTTTTATATTTCCGGTATGTTCTGCCCTTTATCGGTGGGCTTATTTCCGGTGATCGTTATGCCTACCATTATCTGAATCAAACCGTTGAGACGTTTCCTCATGGGGAGGCATTTTGCAATTTGATGACTGCACAGGGTTTTGACAAAGTGAAAATGATACCATTGACTTTTGGCGTGGCGACGATATATTATGCCGATAAGATAATAAATTAACCATAAAATTTACATGATAGAGAATATTAGTTCAACAAAAGTAACAAAAGATCAGATTAGAGAAACACTTCTTACCTATCTGAATACCCGTACGGCCCGAAAAGAAAAGTACCCGCTGGTTTTGCGCCTGGCCCTGCCCATTGACGGTATCGATATTCTTAACTGGCTGAGAAATCAGACCTACGCTCAAAAATTTTACTGGTATGATAAAAATGAAAATCTCGAGGTTGCTGGGATAGGCGCTGCTGATATTGTATTTGGAGACGAATTGCCAGGTTATGCCCCGGTCATTCAGAGAGTCCTGAAATATTCTTCGGAAAAATGTTCAAAATGCCGCTACTATGGCGGATTCTCCTTCTACAAGAATTCGATAATCAGGGAAGAATGGAAGGGTTTTGGCGCCTACCAGTTCATTCTGCCACGTTTTGAAATGATACGTAATAGTGAGGGTGATTTTTTTATCTGTAATCTGATTCACCCCGATGACAATGAGATAATCCAGCTGGTCCGTGATCTGAATATAGTTTCCTTTAAAGATACCTGTGAACCGGCAGAGAAGCAGGTGATTGCTGATGTGATCAACCATCCGGATAAGGAACAGTGGCAGGAGATGATCTATACGGCCCTGCGCCATATTCAAAACGATGAATATGAGAAAATCGTTCTGGCACGCAAGGTCGAAATCGAACTTTTAGATAAAGCGGATCCATTCGCAATCATATCAATCCTTAAAGAAACAAACCATCATACGGTGAGTTTTTGTTTCCAGCCGCAGGAGGATATGGTTTTTGTCGGTGTCACTCCGGAGATTCTGTACCGGAGAGAAAAAAGGGAAATTATTTCTGAAGCCGTTGCCGGTACCAGGCCGCGAGGACAAAACGAGAAAGAAAATGAAGAATTAGCCAACGAATTGATCAACAACGAAAAAGAATTGCGCGAACATGGTTACGTATCCAAAAGTCTGCAAAGAAACCTGAGCAGGTTGTGCGAGAGTCTGAATTCAGATCAAAAGGTCAGCGTATTAAAGCTGTCCCAAATTCAGCATCTCTATGTTCCTTTTAACGGAACGCTTCGCGCCGGTGTAACCGACGGTGAAATCCTTGAGGCACTGCATCCAACACCGGCAGTAGGTGGATATCCTGAAAAATCGGTCTTACCGACACTTAGGGAGGCTGAACCCTTTAGCCGCGGCTGGTACGCAGCGCCGATTGGCTGGACCGGAGCTGATTCCGCAACCTTTGCCGTTGCCATAAGATCGGCATTAGTCATAAAAAATAAAATTTATCTCTATTCTGGTGCCGGAATTGTCGAAGGCTCTTCTCCTGATAAGGAATGGGAAGAACTTGATAACAAAATCGGCCATTATAAAAAAGTATTGGAAGTTGATGGAAAGTCGATTAAAAAACATAAACAGCTTCTGGGGATACCTGCTTATTGACGAACTCGTCAGGAATGGTATTACCCATTTTTGTATTTCTCCCGGTTCACGATCCACACCTTTGACCATCGCTGCCGCAGAAAATCCCAATGCTGAAAATATTGTCTGTATCGATGAACGCGGAAGTGCATTTTATGCCCTGGGATATGGCAGAGCGACCGGGAATCCTGCCGTAATTATTTGTACTTCCGGTACTGCAGCTGCTAATTACTATCCGGCAATTATTGAAGCACGTCAATCACATATTCCACTGATTATTCTTACTGCAGATCGTCCGCCAGAGCTGCGGGCTACCGGTGCCAATCAGACTATCGATCAGGTTAAACTCTTTGGTGATTATCCAAAATGGTTTTTCGATCTGCCCTGTCCTGATGTAGATATTCCAGCGCAGATGATATTGACAACCGTTGACCAGGCTATATCTCAGACGCAGGGAAAAAATCCGGGTCCGGTACATCTGAACTGTATGTTCAGAGAACCGCTGGAACCTGCCAATCAACCATTTCCAGGATCTTATTTCAGATCAATAAAAAGATGGGAACAATCCCGCAGGCCCTATACACAATATCAGAAAAAGTACAGTCATCCGGAACAATCTGCCATAAAAGAGCTGGCACACCTGATTAATGGTGCGAGAAAAGGAATTCTTGTGGTTGGCGAATTGCCCGATGATAAAGCAGGGCGGGTAGTGACGCAATTGGCTGCCAGGTTAAGATGGCCTGTTTTTGCAGATGTCACCTCCGGAATTCGAGGTGACTTCCATTCAGCCTCGATCATTCAGCATTTTGATCAGTTACTTGTTTCCGATAAAATAAAGAATGACCTGAATCCGAAGCTGATCTTACATATTGGCAGACCATTGACCTCAAAAAGATACCTGCAATTTATTCAGGAATTTCAGCCGCAGGAGTATATCCATGTCTCTGTAAATTCTGACCGGCATGATCCGAACCATCTGGTATCACAACGATTTTCGTGCGATATTGATAGCTTTTGTACCAGCCTGGAGCCCTTGTTGAGTGGTAATATCGATAAAAACTGGCATATGCGCATCAGCGAGAATAATCTTAAAGTCAGGAAAATTCTGGAGAGTTATCTATATTGGAATTCAGCCGTTTCCGAAATATCTCTGCCTGTTCATATTTCCCGGAATCTGAATCCCATGCATGGTCTTTTCCTGGCAAGCAGTATGCCCGTGCGGGATTTTGATATGTTTGCTGATTTTCAAGATTCAGCACCTTTTATAATGGCAAATCGTGGTACCAGTGGAATCGATGGCATCGTGGCAACAGCGGCAGGATATTGCAGCGGCCTCAACAGGCCGGCAACAGTTGTTCTCGGTGACCTTGCATTGATCCATGATATGAATTCATTGTTATTGATTGATGGATCGTTAAATCCGGTCACAGTAATTGTGGTCAATAATGGTGGTGGGGGAATCTTTTCATTCCTGCCGGTATCGAAAATTTCACATATTTTTGAACAATATTTTGGTGCTGCACATGATTATGAGTTTAATCATCTGGCCCGGATGTTCAACCTCAAATACCGCCAGCCCTCAACCAATAAAGAATTTGTGGATGTATATAAAAGGTGTGCGTCAGGAAAAAGATCTTCGTTGATCGAAATCAAAACCGATAGAAATAAAAATTTTATATTACATCAGGATATCCAAAAAAGAGTAAAAGCTGTTCTTGAAAAGTAATTACTGGATTCATCGGAAATATAAACTTCATTATTTTACAGCGGGCAATCCTGAGAAACCCTGCCTTCTTTTTCTTCATGGATTTATGGGATCCGGTCTGGACTGGCAATTGATTGCAGGACATCTCTCCCGTAATTATTATTGTCTGATCCCGGATTTACCCGGGCATGGCCAAACAGTGGTGAAGGATAGTGATGATGATTATCAGATGGAAAACCTTGCCCCTGCATTAATGCAATTCCTTCGGGAGAAAAATATATCCATATCTTCATTGCTTGGCTACTCAATGGGTGGAAGACTCGCCCTCTATCTTTTAACAAAATTTCCGGATTATTGGCAGAGTATTATTCTGGAATCCACTTCTCCGGGTTTACAGAGTGAAAAGGAAAGATTAGAGCGGATCGAACATGATAAACATCTGGCAAAAAAGATCGAAAACAGCGATTTCGATCTTTTCCTTCAAGAATGGTATCGGCAACCCATTTTCAGTTTCTTGCAACAAAAGGCAAATTTCCAGGATCTGATTTCCAGGCGAATGCAAAACAACCCGAAATGGCTCGCTACCAGTCTTAGAATGATGGGTGCGGGAAAACAACCTTCCCTCTGGGATCATTTATCGGGAATTCAGAATCCGGTACTTTTGCTGGCCGGAGAATTTGATCGTAAATTCTCAACTATTATGGCCCGTATGGAGAAAACTTTTGCTCATGCAGAATTGAAGATTATAGAAGAATCCGGACATAATACACATTTTGAACAATCATTGGTTTATTCAGAATATATTTTTAATTTTTTAAGTGAATCCGGGAGAAAATTTAATGAGTCAGATTGAATGGATAAAAGTAGGAAATTTCGATGATATTTATTATCATAAATATGCAGGAATTGCAAAAATTACCATCAACCGGCCGGAGCTGCGGAATGCTTTTCGTCCAAAAACGGTTGTCGAAATGATGCAGGCGCTGGAAGAAGCCAGGAACGATGATAGCATTGGTGTTGTCATTCTTACAGGTGAGGGAGAAAAGGCTTTTTGTTCCGGTGGTGATCAGAAAATACGTGGTGATGCCGGTTATGTGGATGACCAGGGTATCCACCGCCTGAATGTACTGGATTTTCAACGTCAAATACGCACCTGTCCAAAACCGGTGATTGCCATGGTAGCCGGATATGCCATCGGGGGTGGGCATGTTTTACACCTGATATGCGATTTGACCATTGCTGCAGAGAATGCCGTTTTTGGTCAAACCGGGCCAAAAGTTGGTTCATTTGATGGAGGTTATGGGGCCAGTTACATGGCCCGGATTGTCGGGCAAAAAAAGGCGAGGGAGATCTGGTATCTTTGCCGCCAGTATGATGCCTGGCAAGCCCTGGAAATGGGTCTGGTAAATACGGTCGTACCGCTGGAAATGCTTGAGGAGGAAACTGTAAACTGGTGCCGGGAGATATTGGCCAACTCGCCCATTGCCATCCGTTGCCTTAAAGCAGCCCTGAACGCTGATTGTGATGGCCAGGCCGGATTGCAGGAACTTGCCGGTAATGCGACAATGCTTTTCTACATGACTGAGGAGGGACAGGAGGGGCGTAATGCCTTTGTAGAAAAACGCAAACCGGATTTTTCCAAGTTCCCCAAACGACCCTGATGGAATCACACTGCCATCTATGGAATATTTGGTGAGTATAATAAGTTTTTAAACTTTTCCTCTGCGTCTCCGCGAGAGATTGCGACCTGAGGTTTGGTATTGATCTTCAGTAAAAAGGAATGTTTGTGGTTGGAATAAAAATCTGGATAGAGGCAGCAAGGCCCAAGACCTTATGGGCTTCTGTAGCACCGGTTTTAATTGGAACGGCCATGGCCTATGCTGATGGCAGATGGGATCCACTGATCGCGGTAGTAACCTTATTCTCCGCTATGATGATTCAGATCGGAACAAATTTTGCCAATGATTATTATGATCATAAAAAGGGTGCGGATACGGTTGAAAGGATTGGACCCGTTCGGGCCACCGGCGCAGGATTGGTAAAACCCGGGGCGATGCGATTGGCTTATATCCTGGCTTTCTCTCTTTCTGTCATCTCTGGTCTTTACCTGATTGCACTGGGCGGATGGCCAATATTAACGATTGGTTTTTTCTCTATTCTTTTTGGTATTTTATATACCGGAGGTCCCTTCCCGCTGGGCTATAAAGGATTGGCTGATATCTTCGTCCTTGTTTTCTTTGGTCCGGTTGCTGTTGGGGGAACTTATTATTTACAAACACTTGATATGAATTTAAGCATCATCCTGGCCGGATTATCGCCAGGATTACTTTCTACAGCTCTTTTAAGCGTAAACAACCTGCGGGATATTCACACAGATAAAAAAGCGGGAAAAAAGACCCTGGCTGTTCGCTTTGGTGCTTTATTTGTTCGAGCAGAATACCTTGTTTCCATACTTCTCGCCTGTGCAATGCCAATAGTTCTGCTGGTAATCGATCCCAATCATCCCTACTCTTTGACAGCCATTCTCGTGATTCTCTTCGCTCTGCCAACTATAAAAAATGTTCTTTTTGACGATATTAGTCCTGAACTGAATAGCGCCCTGGCAAGCACCGGAAAAATACTGCTCGTTTATAGTCTGGTATTTTCCCTGGGTTGGATTGTATGAAAATCCGGCAACTCAATATTTTTATTTACCAGCTTCCACTTTTAAAATCTCTTCTTGTAAAGGGCCAACAACTAACAGTAAGAGATGGGGCCATTATTCAAATAACAGCCGATAATATGCAGATCAGCTATGGTGAGGCTGCACCTTTACCGGGATTACATTCAGAAAGCATTGAGGATGTCTTAAAACAGCTGGCAATTATTCAATCTAAATTGACCGGAGCTCAAATCCCAAATATTTCTGGTATATCCGGTTATTTAAATACAGTGATGTCCAAAAAAGCCTGGTTGCCATCCGTACGTTTTGGGATAGAATCGGCCTTATTAAATTTGTATTTGTATAAAGAAGAAGACCAGAACAATAAATTCATACCTAAAAAACATGATTATGTCCTGATTAATATTTTAGCCGATGGTACTCAATTGGATATTTTGAAAGCCGTTAAACGAGGACTGGAGGAAGGATATCAGGCGATAAAAATAAAGGTTGGACGCCGGGCCCTAGAAGAAGAAATAGAACAGGTCAGATCCCTTTGTAAAATGATAAAAGGAAAGGCAACATTGAGATTAGATGCAAACCAGGCCTGGGATCTTCAAACCGGGGAATACTTTATAAAGGCAATTGAGGATTGCGAGATTGAATATATTGAGGAACCCCTACGGGATTACCGGGAACTACCTATTCTTTTTCATAAAACTGGTGTGCCCATTGCCATCGATGAGAATATCAATTCTATTCCACTATCAGAGTTTAAAGAAAAGGATTGGATAAATACAGTAGTATTAAAACCAGGGGTGATCGGATCTGTTCAGGATACGCTTGAATTTATACGCATTGCTAATGATTCAAATCTCAGATGTGTAATAAGTGATACTTTCCATAGCGGAATCGGCCTCTCATTTCTGATCAGACTATCAGCATGCACTGATCAAATGGTTCCGATGGGATTTGATACGTATCAGTACTTAAAAGATGATGTGTTAAAAAATAGACTTAAAGTGACCGGAGGTTGCTTTAATCTTCATAATATATCGATATTGGCGGAAAATATCGATTATTCCATGCTGCGCGAATTTTCCGGTTCGCTCTCACTATATGATAATGAATCCTTAAAGGCATCGGATTTCTAATTGTCTATAACCCTTTTTTTATTTCACGAAGTTCCACGAAGAAGTCTCGAATGACCCCGAAGACTCTCAATGATTTTTTTGATATTTTTCTCGTACTGTGCTATGCTATTGTAGCCAAAAACTTTATTTTTTTAGCAAAGCTTCACAAAATGGATATACTCATTTAACGCAAAGATCGCAAAGATTTTTCTCGCAGAGGCCCTCCAGCCGGCGGGCGCGGCGCAGAGAAATAATTTTTATAATATCTTTTTAATTCGTGAAATTCGTGGACAAATTTTTTTCTTTGTTTGCAACCCTGGGCTGCGTTATGAATTATCCAGGTTAAATAATTACAATAGAATTATATAATTATCTCTGGGATCTGTTTATAACTAAGTCAGGTGAAATGAAGAAATTACAATTAGATTTCAATTCCGAGAATTATAGAATAAATAATCCAGCTCTCACCTGGTCTGATGGTAGTATTAGCTATGCAGAATATTTAAACCAAATTAATCAAACGGCAGAAGTGTTTAAATCGCATGAGATAGGAGAAGGAAGCCGGGTAGCTGTACTTTCCGATATCGATTATCGCTTCCCAATCATCTTTTTTGCCATACTGCACCTTAAAGCAATCGTTATTCCTTTAAATACCAGGCTTCCTATAGAACAGATAATTCAGCAGATTGAACAGGTGAATTGTCAGTGTTTGATTACATTTGATGACTCCGTTTTTCCATCCGGGATATCGGATATCTCAATAATATCCATTAAAGATATCTTTGGCCAGAAAAAATCATTATATAATGGAGAGACAGGTCTAACCTTTTCACTGGAACAAAAGGCAACGATTTTATTTACCTCCGGCAGTTCAGGCAAAGCTAAAGCCGTTATACATTCTATCGGAAACCATTATTATAACGCCCTGGGATCGAATACCAATATCCTTCTTGAACCCGGCGACAGCTGGCTGATATCGCTTCCTTTTTGTCATGTGGCCGGCATCGCAATTTTGTTTAGAACCATGTTGGCAGGCGGAACAAGTGTTATAGGCCAGAAAGATCAGCCGATACATGAACAATTAATGAACAAAAAAATCACTCATCTTTCGCTGGTCCCCACACAACTCCACCGCTTATTGGAAAATCCCCTGGATAGTGAGATAAAAAGAGCATTGAAGACGGTCCTGATCGGTGGTAGCAGCTGCTCCGATCTTCTTCTAAACAGGGCTTTACAGGAGAGATTACCCCTTTATCTCAGTTATGGCTCAACAGAAATGTCATCACAAATCACAACAACCAGACCTTTTGAAAATTTAAATGACAAAATCACTTCCGGGAGCATTCTGCCCTACCGTGAATTAAAAATCAATCAGAACCATGAAATCCTGGTCAGAGGAAAAACACTCGCCTCCGGGTACTGGAAACAAGCAGAAGTGAAATCAATCGTTGATGAAGAGGGCTGGTTTCATACGGGTGATTTGGGATATCTTGACGAAGAAAAGCGATTGATTTTAAAAGGACGTAAAGACAATATGTTTATAAGTGGAGGTGAAAATATTTATCCGGAAGAAGTTGAAAGAATTCTGATACAAATTGATGATATTGTCGAAGCCTGTGTCGTCGATATACCTGATGATGAATACGGTACCCGCCCTGTGGCTTTTCTACAGATGAAAGATAATGAACACATCGAGAAGAAAGTAATAACAGATTTTCTTAGGGGAAGAATTTCCGGTATTAAAATACCGGTTCGTTATATTGAATGGCCCATAGAGGAACAACTAAAACCAGACAGGAAAAAACTACGAATCCTGGCGCAAGAATTGGTTTTTTCTGAATAGTCGAATAGTCGATTCTGGGTTTCGGCTCCTTCGCACCTGCACTTGAGGGAGATTTATGCAAATTATTTGTAAAAGTACTTGACAAAACAGGTTGAAGGACACAACTTTTAGTTCCCAGTTCCCAGTTCCCAGTTCCCAGTTCCCAGTTCCCAGTTCCCAGTTCCCAGTTCCCAGTAGTTCAACAACCAATCAGTCGTGAGATAACAAGCCTCTGAATTTCGCTGGTGCCTTCTCCTATATCCAATAATTTTTGATCACGGTAGAACCGGGCGATGCCGTATTCCTCCATTAAACCATAGCCGCCAAACAACTGGACAGCGTGATTGACAACCCGGCCCATCATTTCCGAGCAGTAAAGTTTTGCCATAGCCGCTTCCTTACCGAAAGATTTTCCGGAGTCTTTAAGCCAGCAGGCCCGGTAGAGCAGGGACCGGGCTGCTTCTATTTCTGTGGCCATATCGGCTAGTTTAAAGGCATTCACCTGAAATTTTATAATCGGTTTGCCAAACTGTTCACGTTCCTGCGTATATTTTAACGCTTTGTCGAAAGCACCTTGTGCACCACCCAATCCCATAGCCGCAATCGATAACCTACCGTTATCAAGTGCGGTTAACATCTGGTGAAATCCCTCTCCTCTTTTCCCAAGCATGTTATCTTCAGGGACATGCACATTATCGAAATACAATTCAGAAGTATTGGAAGAACGCCAGACCATCTTATTTTTCATCGCTTTTGCTTCAAACCCGGGTGTGTCATTCTCCACCAGAATACAGGAATACTCCTTTCGGCCGTCGGGATTTTTCCCGGTTATAGCCTGGACAGTCGATCCCCAGGTGATTTCCGCAGAAGCGTTGGTAATGAATATTTTGCTTCCGTTTATGATCCATTCATTGCCGCTTAATTTTGCCTTCGTTTGTGTTCCCCCTGCGTCAGAGCCGGCATTGGGTTCCGTCAAACCAAATCCCCATAATTTTTTACCGGTGCACAATTCAGGCAAATATTTCTTCTTTTGGTGCTCATTCCCGAATATTTCTATCGGACCGATACCAAGTGAGTTGTGAGCGGCAACAGTTGCCGCCTGAGAACCGTCAATTCTCGACAATTCTTCAACAGCAATTACATATGAAAGTGTATCCATCCCCATACCGCCATAATCGGGGGAGATGTTGATGCCCAAAAGACCTAATTCACCCATTTTACCGGTTAATTCTGATGAAAATATTTCTTCGCGGTCTAATTTTTCAATGACCGGTTCAATTTCTTTTAGTGCAAACTCTCTGACTGTATTTCTTAATAATTTTTGCTCAGTGTTTAATTCAAAATCCATTGATACCCTCTTTATTTATCTTATTGAATACATAGCGCAGCCCAAGGCTGCAAACAAAAAAATTAAAGAAAGCAGAGAGCGGAAAGCAGAAAGCAGAAAAAAATCTCTGCGGTCTCTGCGTTAGATGAATATATCCAGTTTGTAAAAATTTTGCTAATCTCCCAGGCGATCCTTGCCCCCGCCAAATATAGGCGGGTGGTGCTATGGCGGAAATAACAAAGTTTTTGGCAGCAATAGCATAGCATAAAGTTCGCTAAAATGCAAACCATACTGCCAGATTGAATATATTTTTAATAATTCTAATATGCAAGCAGTGAAATAAATGCTTGGATAATTTTTTTCATCAATGGGCAGTAATTTATATTTTGATTATTTGCCATTGAG
>SDBT01006406.1_pt1 | contig 19535 bp, 12 predicted proteins | sample 2277101 | NCBI WGS metagenome assembly SDBT01 (sample SAMN10404973, study PRJNA504765) | marine sediment metagenome | isolation source: marine sediment core GS10_PC15, 103 cmbsf | place: Arctic Ocean: Southern Knipovich Ridge | collected 2010 | reverse complement strand
GGACCTCGATGAGAAAGCCGATCTTGTCCCTCACCTCCCAGAGTATGCGCCTCTTCCCCCCTATTCTGATCGACCCCATATTGAGGTAGGTGCGATTCATGTTTTATGGTATTTGTGGTCTTCCGTGTCTGTGCGCAGGGAGCAAAATAACTCTGTGCCCTATGCGACGTTCCGAGTACCCAGTCATGATTGTACGGAGTTCCAGCTATTCCTAGGCCGATTGGGCACCAAGCACACAAGAAACACCTTAATGGACGGTTTACAGAGCAGAGCTCGCGCGCTCTTGGGTTTCGTCATTGGATAGTACAAGAACCTACTGGCTTTGGATTTCCGACGAGCTCCTTCGTTAGGATCATGTAGGTCCACTGGAAGCGAGAGCCATGTTGAATTCGGGATTGGAGAGTCTTTCTTGTCATGAAAGCATGATCAGCTGTGCAGGGGAACCATACAGTGATCTGGCAATCCAAAAGGTAAAAGTAAAGGCGTCCATACTCTAGGTCAAATTCTAGAGCATTCAAACGTGATATCACAGTGCGTGTCTCAGGACTGGTGGGTGTTGAGCTTTCCATGAGCACAAAGATGCCTAAGCTCTGTTTTATGTCTTTTCAGCACGTAGACGAACCTGTCCCTGCCCTCGTTGCATAGTACGGACATTGTGACAGGGACAAATTTAGGAGGTAACCTGTGGCCAAGCAACCAAAAATCCCAACATCAAAGCATGCACCTTTCACTCTCCCAGATCGGGCTCACTAATAGCTAAGCTACGTAGCTTCATCTCAACGCATTTGTAATTGACTTTCACTATCTTAGATCGGGCTCGCTAAGCTTTATCTTGGTGCATTTTGTAATTGACTTTGACTATCTCAGATCGGGCTCGCTAAGCTTCATCTTAACGCGTTTTGTAATTGACTTTCACTATCTCAGATCAGGCTCACTAAGCTTCATCTTAACGCATTGGTGATTGACTTTCACTATCTCAGATCGGGCTCACTAATAGCGAAGCTACGTAGCTTGCGTAGTAAGCCTCACTTTAACGCATTTCTCCCAAGGTCGTCGCATGGAGTTTCCAGTAAGTGGAGTGGTGGACTTCAAGTGCCAAGTAGTGAACTCAACGTAGTGAATTAGTGAGCTCGAATTACTAAGACCAAAGTGGTGAACTCAAGGTAGTGAATTAGCAAGCTCGAATTACTAAGACCAAAGTAGCGAACTCAAGGTAGTGAATTAGTGAGCTCGAATTACTGAGACCAAAGTGGTGAACTCAAGGCGGTGAATTAGTGAGCTCGAATTACTGAGAGTAACTGACACCAGGCTAGTGACTTTAAGTAGCGAGATCAAGTTATTAAGTCCCGATGATGAGTGACGAGTAGCTAGTATTGGGTAAACGGTGGCGTATCATCAAGAATAGAGTCCGAGCGACCCATTCCAGTACTTAGTGCTCACTGTTCAGAATGAGCACTTTGGTTACTTCTTTGGTACCTTGATCTTGCTACTCGAAGTCCGCTACTTTGGTCTCAGTAATTCGAGCTCACTAATTCACTACCTTGAATTCACTACCTTGCTACTTGAGGTTTACTACTTTGGTCTCAGTAATTCGAGCTCACTAATTCACTACTCGAGGTTTACTACTTTGGTCTCAGTAATTCGAGCCCACCAATTCACTGCCTTGGCATCGCTACTGGCGTTTGATCAGTGAAAGTACTAGCGCTCCGAATTTACTACTTGGAGTCATCAGTCTCACCTAGTACTTCTTCTCAAAGCATTGAGGTCACCATTCTGAGATACATTTAGTGTTAGTGCCTTGAGTTCACTACTTTGGTCTCAGTAATTCGAGCTTGCTAATTCACTACCTTGAGTTCACTACCTTGGTGTTGGTACTTGAGGGTTTACTGCTTTGGTCTCAGTAATTCGAGCTCACTAATTCACTACTTGGCACTTGAATTCCACCACTCCACTCCACGCAACGACCTCGGGAGAAATGCGGTAATATGAAGCTTAGTGAGTCCGATCTGAGGTAGTGAAAGTCAATTACAAAATGCGGTGATGTGAAGCTTAGTGAGTCCGATCTGAGGTAGTGAAAGTCAATTACAAATGCGTTGAGATGAAGCTTAGTGAGTCCGATCTGAGGTAGTGAAAGTCAATTACAAATGCGTTGAGATGAAGCTTAGTGAGCCCGATTTAAGGTAGTGAACTCAAGGTAGTGAGTTAGTGAGCTCGAATTACTGAGACCAAAGTAGCGAACCTCAAGCAGCAAGGTAGTGAATTGGTGAACTCGAATTACTGAGACCAAAGTAGTGGACTTCGAGTAGCAAGATCGAGGTACCAAAGAAGTAACAAAGTGCTCATGCTGGGCAGTGAGCACTAAGTGCTGGAATGGGTCACTCAGACTCCATTCTTGATGACACGCAACCGTTTACTCAATACTGGCTGCTCATCACTCATCATCGGGACTTAATAACTTAATCTCGCTACTTAAAGTCACTACCTGGTGTCGGTTACACAGCTTCACTATCTTGGGACCACTGCCCGAAGTCCACTACCTTGAGTTCACTACTTTGGTCTCAGTAATTCGAGCTCACTAACTCACTACCTTGAGTTCACTACTTTGGTCTCAGTAATTCGAGCTCACTAACTCACTACCTTGAGTTCACTACTTTGGTCTCAGTAATTCGAACTCACTACCTCGAGTCCGCTACTTTGGTCTCAGCAATTCGAGCTCACCAATTCACTACCTTGCTGCTTGAGGTTCACTGCTTTGGTCTCAGTAATTTGAGTTCACCACCTCACCACCTTGGGTCTGGCACCTTAGTGTTGGTACATGGATCAGAAAGAAGTGGAAGTGTTCCACTTAGCATGCACTGGACCATACAGACGTCTTTCTAAGGTCCCAGAAGGAGCGATCACTCATTTACGTATGGGTCACTGAAAAGGCAGGTGATAAGTATATTGTGCTCGTCCAATATACTTGTATGTGGTATTCTGTGTATTTACAGAGAATGGTGTGATGTTTTTGCTTTTTTATGTTATTGTTGTGTGGTAGGACGTTCCATACGTCTTGTTGTCGTCTATACGTCTGCGACATCTTTGCGGAGAGCATCGGCCAGTGCCTCGAAGGTGTCAACGCTGACGCTCCTGAGAGTTGCTGAGAGGATTTTGAGGTCCTCCTCCTCGGTGGTCGCACCGTAAGATGCCAGGTCGGCCTCGTAGCTCACCTGGATGGTGATGATATCCTTCCTGAGTTCCTCGGACACCTCCTCGAGGACATCGCCATCTATGACGCCCTCTCGGTACAGGAGCGCCATGGTGTCAGTCTCGGCTGTGTAGAGCCTCTCGATGAGTTGAGCAAGCTGATCGAGGTCCTCGAGGGGGAGAAAGCCCAGGTACGATCTGAAGGTGTCGCGGTCCGAGGAGACTTCCCTCAGCTTTGCCGTGAGCTCACCCATGGCGCCTTCAGCGTCAAGAAGGCCGCTCTTGGCCAGCCAGAGACCACGGTGTACCACTTTGTCGTAGTAAGTCCTCCTTGCGATCTTCGTGAGTCTGAACAGCGTCTTCCCGTCGATCTGGGTTGAGAGGTCGATGACGGCGTTCTCGACGAGGGAGGGGGTTGCTTCTCCCTCTTTTGAGACCATGTTCTTGACCAGGAGCATGAAGGAGCTCAGCGACTTGAAGTTCTCTTCGGGACTCTGGAGTGACTCGGTGTCGCTCCTGTACCACCACGAGAACCACGCGAGGGCCTTTAGACCTTCCTGGTAGGTGGAGAGGAGCGAGAAGGCCTTCATGGCTTTGGGCAGGGGCGCTGAGAGGACGAAGTTCAGCCACAGGTTGTAGACCATCTCGCCCGCAGTGAAAGGAAGCGAGATGTCCTTTCCTTCCGAGAACCAGATCAGATCACCCTTCTGGGACATTTCGTGCATCTGCTGCATGTTCAGAGGAGGTAGAAGGAGCACAAGATCCTCGATCTGCCCGGCGAGTGTGTTCCTGGTGTCCCAGATCTCGTCGTTGGGGGTCTTTCCCTCCTTGTTGATGAAGTAGCGTCTCTTCTTGTGGGCCTCGGGGCTGTTGAAGATGGCGACGCGCTCTTCGGGCGTCAGAGTAGATTCGTACTCGTGGATGTCCACGTCGCCGGGGCTGGATGCTTCCGCTGCAGCGCTTGTGTTCCTGATCGCCACGTCGAGGAGGGTGTAGAAGGTGTGTTCCATGTTGTCCCAGGTCCCGGCGGCATCGAAGAGGTTCCTTCTCCTCAGGTAGCTCGATGAGTTGATCCTGATGGTCTTTCGGACCCGCCCGTCGCTCTCGTACATGTATATCATCACGTACTCCCCGGGCGAGAGGGTGGGGTAGTAGGGGGCGTCTTCGAGATCGTAGTCTCCGCTCTTGAGGAAGAGGTTCGCCAGCTTCCTGGAGAGCGGGGTCTGCTTGAAGTACTGGCCGCTGAGGCGTTCCTTTCCGGGGAAGATCAGCGCTTCGGGGGCCCTGTGCTCTACGTCGATGTTCATGGAGCTTATGTCGGGTCTCTGCTGGTATGCGCTGAGCTCGAGGCCCTTTGAGCGCTCGGGAAGGTCGGCCTCGATTGGCTTTCCCCACATGCGCCTGGCTCCGAGGTACCAGAGGCCGAGGAGGTTCTCAGTGGTCTTGCTCGCGACCTGGAGTGCTCCGTGCGCAAGCATGAAGTAGTGCACGTAAGGAGAGTAGAGCTTTGTTGTGTCGAAGAGCTCCTCGGTGTTGATACCGCCCATTTCGCTGAGCATGGTCTCGTAGGTCACCCCACCGGAGCGAGACTTCGTTCCGCGGATCTCTACGAACTTGTGAGAGCCAATGAGCACACTCCCGTTGTTGTACATCACACTGAGGAGGAGACCGTCGATGCCTCTCACGATGTCCGAGGACTCGTCGACGAGGTATCTAACGCCATCGTCGCCGATGATGTCGAATGATCCCTCTTCGGGTATCACATCCATGCCGGTCTGCGGCTCCTTGCCGAACGTGCGACGTACGACACGCTCGAGGTTCAGGTCGACCACCATCCCACGGACCTCGCCGTAGTAGGTGGAGTCAGCGGTCTTCGAGTGGTGGAGGATGTAGAGGCCCTTGTCGGGAAGGGAGCCGTCCAGAATGTAGTAGTTTGGCCCGTTCTCACCCATGTAGTCGAGGCCGACTACTCTTTCGATTTGGGCGATGGTTGCGTCGGGTACATTAGTTAGTTGTCTTAGATATTCTGCCATTGTCTTTTGATACTACTTTGTGTTAGTAGTAGTCTGGTTTGGCCGAATGTCTCGGGAGGCAACCGTTTTTGCGCCGTGTTGTGTCCGTCTATCTAACCCACACAGATTTTCTGCCCGCTTAAGAGTGCTTCTCTTTAACTAAGTCATTTGTGCGGTCGAAGAGCTTGTAACGTCGCTCATATCGGGGAATCAGCTCTTATCTGCCTGTGGGCACATTACCGGTGGTCGCACTTACTCTTCTCTTATCGGTAGCACAGACGTTCTCTTCTTTCGGTGGGAGCTAATGGCAGTCATGTACTTCAGCTTCCGTGCCGGATTCCGTCTGTGTCGTTGATGTAGACTTCGGGGCCGTGTGAAATCGATCTATATATTATATAGGTTCAGTGAAGACGCATGCGTCAACGTAGCGATCGAATCTCTTTGAACCGCGCCGCTAATCGGTGGAAGCCTTTGTGTTCCATTTCTTGAAGGATGGGATTCTCATTCTCAGGCTTTCCATTGGGTGTTCCCCACTCTATCAGCAATTCTGCGATTTCAAGCGCAGTGTCCTCGTTGTTGATGTGACAAAGGAAATGAAACAGCACGTCACCTGCATCCGTTTCGCAATCGACTCTTGCGCCTCTCTCTCGCAACACCCACATCACTTCTGAGTTCGCTGTCTGAACAGCCATAGCCATGGGGGTTAGATTGGTATAAGGCGCATAGCGAGGACTAGCGTTGAAATTGAGTAAAACGCGTGTGATTATGGTGGAATCTTTCTCTATTGCAATGATCAAGGGGGACGATACGAGTTTTCCCGAGAGATAGCCAGGGAAGTCTGGGTCCGCATGTTTACAAGTCTTTAGCCCTGTTGAAAGCAAACACTCTACAATTTCGAGGTTTCCCTTGATCACTGCGCAGCTGAGAGGAGTGTAGTAATCGTACCCGGATCCCGGGCCTGGTGGGCGAGTGGGATCCGAGAAAATGAAACTCTGGTCAATTAAGAAGTTAGGGCTTGTTCCGTTTACCATAAGACTCTTTAATGACCCTACATCGCCTTGAATGACAGACGTGAAGAGAGCTTTTTGATCCTGAGAAATCTCCATACAGTATCGACGATTTGTGAGATCCTTAACATCCTCGATCGTTTTGGGTGAATGCGGGTCTTTTGGCTGCAGACACGATAAAGAATGTAAAGAAAGTTCAGAGAGGTCTTCGGTGCTCCATCGAAACTCAATGCCGCCCCTGTGAATAACAGAATACGGCTTTGTCCCTATGATGGAAAGAAGCTCTGACTGAAAATCGCAACACACGCCCAGTTAGCGCAGTGTCTGCTTTCTATCTTTCCAGTAAGCATCTGTATGCAAGATACAGATATATGACTCTCTGGTCATGTTTAGTGGTAATCCATTCGTATAAACGGTTTATAGACCTTGTAGTGCACCTTGTCCCACTTCCTTGCTCTTCTCGATGCTTCTACTGCTTCTTCGTGATTGAGCTCGCCGGGGATACACAACAATCTGGAGCGTACTATCTCGTCTTTGAGCGACAAAAACGTGGCAGCTATGACAATTGGAAGGATAATGAACACCAAGAGAGCGAGAAGACCTGAAAATGCGCCATTGGCCCACAACAAGCCCAGGAGGAAGATGGACAAGCAAGAAAGGGTTGTCGATGTAACAGCGAACAAGAGAGTCACAAAGCTGATCCAGTTAGCTCCTTTCACTGCTCTTTCGATCTTCATGTCAGAATAACGCTTTGGTTGGCACTTCTGGCAGGAGTCCTCGAGGGGTGAGAAGCACCTCCCACAATCTGTGCAGAAACACCCCGCCATTGTTGGGCATGTCTTGCAAGCTCCCTTACCACAATCCGAACAGAACACATCTTCTTTCTTCACGTATAGCTTTGCACCACAAAACTCTCCTTGGCCTTTTCCACCCAACTCATTTGTTGCTAACGAACATCCCTTGCACTCTGCATTCCCGCATGGGATTGGTTTATGTTCGCCCTTGTCTTCTTCCTTGTGTACACTCATTTTACCTCTTGCGTCAGCATAAGGATAGTTGGCACAGATATCTTCTCTCGGTAACCAACAAGAACAATCCTGCAGCCTCAGTGCTCAATCTGTATTTTGTATACAGATCTGATTCCCTGACCGTAATCAGCAGTAGTCTAGTCGGATAAACGGTCTTTCCTTATTTTTTGTCGTCCATCTTGCCATTTTTGCCACCTTTCTGACTTGATCGTCCGTGAGACCACTGCCAGGGACACACAACAGGTTGCTGTCTATCACAATGCCTGTGCATAACGCCGTCATGATGAATATAATGAATATAATGAGTGAAAGGATAGAACAGACCGACCTTGCGCTAGTTTCGTCCCATAGCCCGCCTAACCCCAAATACAAAAACGTCAAGAGGACGAAGCAAAAGCACGAAAGGGTTAGTGTTGTAACGACAAAGAAGACAAGCACTAAAGTGTTACAGATAGCTTTTTCTGCTACTCTTCGCACCATCATGTCAGAGTAGCGCTTTGGTTGGCACTTCTGGCAGGCATCTGCAACGCTCGAGGAACTTAACCCACAATCCTTGCAGTGCTTTCCACGCATCATGGAATGTCTGACGCATTCTGGCCTTCCGCACTCTTCACAGAAGGCTCCCTTCTCTTCCACCATCAACCCCGCCTTCCCAGCCTTCCCCTTCTCTTCCACCATCAACCCCACCCTTCTCGCCAACCCCGCCTTCCCAGCCTTCCCCTTCTCTTCCATCTTCTCACCCTTCTCTTCCATCTTCTTACCACCCTTCTCTTCCATCTTCTTACCACCCTTCTCTTCCACCTTCTTACCACCCTTCATTCCAGCCGTCACTTCATCCTCAACCTCTTTCTTCATGTCATCACTTACGTCCTTTCCTTCAGTCATTTTCAAGCTGCCGACCACACAAGCCGCTTTTGGTAAGATGTGCATTGGCATACACGTCGTGGTGTCTTGGATCACCTGCCTGAAAGATGAAGTCAAGCTCTAGTTGAGTTGTTGACCCCCTGCATTTTTTGTGATTAAAGCTTAGAACACCAGTGACTCTTTTCGACATAGGAGAGATGCTGAACTGGACAGAGGAATAACATCGCACTTCGCTAGGGACTTGGTGATGCGATCATCAAAAACGATTAATAGGGTGGTTGAGTCTGCACAAGGATGGAAAAGGGTAGATTCGATAATTAACCGCAGTATAAATGTTATACTTACTTCCATATTCGACAATGGAGTCTTCATCGACCGTGAGACGACGCTGACGACGCAGTAGTTTTCGGTACAAGAAAGTACTGCGACAAATCCCGAATAACGCTATAGGAAGGCTCTTGCGTAGAAGAAAGTCCCCGTTAAGGATTTCTTCTCTCCTCGTGCGGTTGAACGCCCTAAAGGGCTCATGTTTGCCATAACAGCTCTTGAGCACAAAATGATTGCGTGGATTGCTGCATAGAAAATACAAAGACTATGAGAACCAAGAGCCATATTGTCGATATGCATCGCCCGCCTATAGAGTATCTCATCGCCATACTCCCGGAAACGGACAGAGAATTTCTATCGGGAAGACTGAGCTGCGGACTCAGCCCGAAAGAGATCGCTGACGCGATTGTGAATTCGCCTGAGGGCCGAGATGCAACATCAGGCACTCTCCTGGAAAGCAACGACCTTTTCTGGCAACTTCTCGTGCAGACCACCTATCCTTCCTTCCACGCCCGCATAAGAGCCTCCTATCTTCCATCTCCCGAAAAGAGTGACTTCAGGGGAACCTCCGCATGGAAGGACCTTTATACCGAGCTAGTTGCCCTTCATAGCAATGAAGTCGCCAGGAACACCTTGGAAGTGGCGTTGTTCCGGAAGGAACAACTCAACATCGAGCCCTTGTTGGGGTACGAGTTGGTCACCCATGTTCTCTGTATGCGGGAGTTAGCCCCCGCAGAAAGTCTCATAGCGGGTACATCGGTCGTTTCGGAATGTATTCGGCTAGCATCTTCAGTGTGCTTGAATCTCGAGCTTCAGAGCGATGAGAAATGGAAACTCCTTCTCTCATCCCTTGTGCAGGGGAAACTTGCCGTTTTTCAGAGACTCACAGAGGACAAAGAACTCAGTTCTCTCCACAAGCCCGACAGCCCGAAATGGAAAGAAGTCTTCATCGCGGCAGCCCGCTCGCGCAGAAAAGGGGCACAAAAACTCGCACTGTCGTATATCCCCACAGACGACGCGGGTATCACGTCCTTTCTCCGTTGCTTGTTTGGTCAGTCGGCCAAACAAGTAACGGATGTTGGCTTGTTTATACCGTCGGCTGGCCAACCAAAACGTCCATTAGAGCATTTGGATACGATACGACACCCTATAGACGTTATAAATGCCGTCATTGATGACGGAAGAGCCAACGTCGCGGTGTATAACAATTTCCTGCTCGGTTGGGCGTCCGCGAGGGGCGAGGTGGGGCTGGTGTCGCTCCTTCTCCTGGATTCGAGAGTCGACCGATCTCAAAATGGCGGGGTTACCCTTTATCACGCCGTTTCATCTGGAAAAACGGCGGTGGTCCGAGTGCTCTTGTCTCATCCCGGAGTCAAAAAGAAAGTGAGGGATGAGACATTGTGCCGCGCTATTGAGCACAACAAATCTTCCCTTGCTGTCAAGCTTCTCCTTGCGGATGATGTGGACTCCCAGTGCTTGGCACTCGGTCTCTGCGCTTACTACGATCGCCGAGAACTTCTAGACGAGCTTCTCGGCGACGCCCAGGCGATGAAAGGCGTGGTGCACGCTGGGCCTTGGATGCACAAGCTCTTCCTTTGGAAATCGGGCATTCACATCGATTGCACAAAGCGCATAATCACAGCCTTGTCCCTCGACCTGAAGAAAGAGGAATGCATCCTGACAAGCTTGGTTCAGAGCTTCGGGACTTCTGGTTTGGAAGTCCCGGAGAAGGGCGAAGCGATGAGATGTCTCCTGGCTGAGCTCGGGTCAGTCTCGACGGCAGAACGCGCATCTGCCATCCGGTCCGCTTGCGATATGAACTACTTAGACGTTCTGGTGGTTTTGCTTGAACACGAGGCGCCGAAGGAGGGAGAAACACCCCATGCGCTATTCGCTGAATGTATGGACGGCGCAGTGGGGACAAGAAGCCTGGATATAGTCCGCGGGCTCCTTTTGGCGTTTCTGCCCACCTCCGAGGAGCTCACAAGGTGGATCGTGAGCTCCTGCCTATCTCTCTCACGATCTGCTACGAAGATTCTGGAGCTTCTTCTCGCACATTACAAAGGAGGGAACCTGCCATCTGCAACAACAAGCTGCGCTGGCGTCCTGCTTGCGAGACGAGACTTCGTGCGCTTGGGTGTATTTATGGATTGTTCGCACTTCGACCCCGGCGCCGGGGGCTCGTTTCTCATGCAAATCGCGCTCTCAGATAATAATCCGATCGCGGTTTCTTCTCTCCTTCGTGATTCACGGTCAACTGCGGGGCTGGACAAAGCGAGCGTGGATATGCTTTTTCTTCGCTTACTTGATCTAAACAACAGGATTATTCTGGAGGATGCGGTCCTACAAGACGGAATGGAGGAGTGCAGGATCGGCGGTGATACTCTGGAACGAACAACAAAGAGACTGGGATGGTGGAGCCGGTCCAGCACCAGGGAAACTATGCGCGCCACCTTCAACGAAAAGAGGAAAGAGTTTAGACGGGATAGAGAGCAAAAGAGAAAATAAAGGAGCTCGTGCGCTGGCCCTATAGCGGGTCACTCCAAACATAAGTGTCTACAAGATACTAAACGGGCGAATGCCGCATTTCGTACACATCATATCCTCTGAACATCGTTCTTAGCTGTGTCTGCCAGGGAATGACTGTTTGGTTGAAACTGAGAGACGATACTCGCATTTAGCTCTAGTTGAGTTGTTGTCCCCTGCATTTTTTGTGATTAAAGCTCAGAACACCAGTGGGGCACAAGAGGCAGTCCTCTTGACTGGCCCTTTTTCTGACACCCTTCTGCACATGGGTCAGACGATACATGGGCAAGACCTACTAGTCGAAGCTTCTCTGTAAGAGTTACAGATGTCTTTAGTCTAAATGCGGCTTCTCGCGCTCTCAGGTGACCGATTCACTGCCGGTAGAGCTCCATGATCTTCTTGCGCGTGTCACCCATGGAGAGTGTGTAGCTCTCGGAAACGTTGGCATGGCGGCGATTGTACTTGTGATCTCCGTCTTCAGAGATAATGCCATCACCATTTCTTATGTCTTGGATCGGGCAGTTGACACACCAGTGGTGGAGGCCACCTTCGAAGTAAATACAGCTGAAGAGCTCATTCTTTCCGAAAGGCCTCAATAGGAGGGTTGCTTGCTCTCTCTTGCTTTCATTTGGATATCTGAGCCCCCATTCGAAGCTTTTTGTGCTATAGTCATCCTTGTCTTCCAGATCGACACATCTGAACTCCGGTCCGGCCATGAGCCACGTTGCAAGGTCAAGGAGCTCATCGTACCCCTCGGACTCTCTCGATCCACCGATCCACTCGAAGCTCACCATAACAGTCTTCTTCAGCGCGATCCATCGATCTCTCCACATTTCAGACGCAGGGGTGGTGTCAAAGACCCGACCGAGTCCGTTCTTGGGTGTGGCAATCACTGCTGGCTTGTCGTCAGTAGGTGTGTTCTCAGACTCTGGGCTTTCGGTGGTGCTTCGCAGCGACATTGTGATACACTTAGCGCTTTGTTTCCAAGAAACGACCTAAGAAGATTGCTTTTCGTGCTCCCGGGTCGCAGATGGTGAGAAATGTCTCGTCACAGTCTGAAGGGGTTCCGTAACCAACTATAAGCACCATTCTAAAGTGTATCTACTCCGCAGCTTGTGCAGTAGGCTTCAAACAACTGCTTATTACCTGTAAGTGTCGAGTTCGAGGCGTCGAGTACGATCTTCCTGCCAAAGGCATGTATCCATCTTTTGTGGGTTGTGGCAAGAGCCGACTCCGAAGTGTAGCTTCGCATTACTTAACGAAGAGCGGGAACAGTATCGGATCAGGAGCTGAGAGGGTTATCAAAAATGGAAGGTGGAAAGCAGAAGGGGTCACTGTTAATCTCACAGATAGTGCCACCACCACACAAACTAGGTGACAGAAACCTCACGGCAGACGAAGCGACTTCCCTTCTCCTTGACGACGACATACTCATCGTACAGTCCTTTTGTGATGACAACGCGGCAGGGTCGACCCGGCGGTGGAAGGCTGTGCCCCATTATCTTGGCCGCAAGGAACGGCCATGCCGATGTTGTCGAGCTTCTACTCAACAGCAGTGGCGGCGCACCGCCAGAGGAGAGAAATGCAATCGAGTCGGCCGCCAAGCGCGGTCACACAGACGTCGTTCGGCTCCTTCTTGACGACGGCAGGGCAGACCCCGCCGGGGAAGGGAACGAGTCGCTCAATCTAGCCTGCTATCACGGGCACACCAACGTCGTTGCGCTTCTCCTTGAGGACCAAAGAGCCACACCCACCCAGGACAGCAGCTACTCGATCCAAATGGCGGCCCAGGAGGGCCATGTGGAAGTTGTACGACTCCTACTGGTTGATAGAAGAGCAGACCCGACGGAAAACAAGACCTATGCCATCAGAGCTGCGTGCTCTTTCGGGCACGTGGATGTTGTCGAGCTCCTTCTTCTAGATGGAAGGGCCGACCCGACAGTCGGGAAATGCTGCACTCTGTGCCTATTCAGTACTAGTTCCTCTCATGACCACCCAGAAGTGGTCAAGCTCCTGCTTCTGGATGGTAGAGCTCACCCTGTAGGAGTGGATAACTGGCTGATGGTGTGGTGCGCCGCCAAGGGATACCACGACATCCTGCGTATTCTACTGCAGAACAAGGAGGCCGACCCGACGGCACCAAGGAACAGGCCGATCATCTGTGCTTCCTCAGAAGGGCACACAGAAACTGTAAAGCTCTTGCTTGAGGACGGCAGAGCCGATCCGACTGCGGAAAGGTGCGAGCCGCTCACTGCGGCCTCTCGGCGTGGGGACATCGACATTGTTAGGCTGTTCCTGGCCGACGGAAGGGTTGACAAAACAGACGGAGTCAGCAGGGCTCTCTCGGCAACCTCACGACACAAGAACGCGGAAATGGCTGGGCTCTTGCTGGACCACCACATGAACTCGGTGGGTGCGAGCGAAAAGAAGGCGTACATGCTCCTCAAACGCACTATGCTGAAGGCGCTGGCCATGGAAAGGGGGCTCAGTGCAGATGCGGCACTCGACAAGGAGCAGCTAGTCGCCATACTGCTCCTCGGTCATGATGGTGGAGAGGAGAGGTATGATTGATTTGGGAAAGCGTAGAGGTTAACACTCTTTCCCCATCACGGAAGAAAGGTGGCAAACCAAGGCAGCTGCAGCACGAATTTGTTGCGAGCACAAGGATCACAGCCCAAACCACACCGAGTAACGGACCCAAGAAGAACACAACCAATGCTTGGAGAGGCATCTCAACTCTTTCTGCATCACAAAAGTGACCAGAACACTTTTCTCAGCCTCTGTATGGAGTTATTCCACACTGATACCTGGCGGTAGCGACTTGACAGCGGGTACTCCAGCAACAAAAGCAGTTATGCTTATCCTTCCACACCAAACACAATGCATCACATCTTCCTTCTTGACAATATGCTGATGGAAATCCTCTCCCATCTCGGAAAGGACGAAGCGATGAACACATCCTTTGTAAGTAAGAGAATGTACGAGTTAACACACGGCCACAACCTTTGGGGACTTTGGATCAACAGAAACGTTCCATTGAGGGTGAAAGACAGCTTAATCATGCCAAGACATGACGGTGGCCCCACCCTTGGGTCTGCGAGACACTATGTCAGCCTCTGCACCCCCAAAGAGAGGAACGTCTTCATACTGTGGAAGAAAACCTGAGTTCGGTGAGACTTTTCGACATGCCAGGCGTGGAACAGGTATGCACTCTGGGGAGAGGGTTTCACACGTGTGTATATTTCTTGAGGCGTGGGAGAGTGTACTCTAAGCCTGCAAACACTCACAAGGATGATATGCGGTCTCACAAGAATATCTACGACGGCCAGATAAGAAAGATTGCAATCCTGCCGGGTGACAAAGTCAGAAACTCGAAGATGTTCTTTCTGACCAGTGCAGGCACCCTTCATCTCATAGATGTCGATGGCGAAGGACAGCCTCTCATTGAGACCGTCGAGAGGCCTGTCTTTGCAGAAGTGTCACCAGGAGGGACATTGACCACCTCCGCGAAGGTGGTCAATTTCTCCATCACCCCTGGGTTCCTCGATGCTTTGGTCGTATATGCCCTGACGGAAGATGGCCTTATCTTCGCCAAGGAAAGCACGGAGGTGGAGTTCCATCTCATAGAAAGCCCAGATCACCCCTTGGTTGCCCTCACTGGTGATATGTTTGCTCAGACAAGCGGTGTCCTTCGGGAGACCCGCCATCTACGAAAGGGTGTGCGATTGCTAACAAACTTCATGGGAGTGCCAGACTGGTCATTCAACGACAGACATACCAAAAGTCTCCATGATCTCCTCAGGAGAAGGCACGCGAAGGCACCCTTCGTCTCAGTTGAACAGGTAAGCCTGGGGGTGCGGAACAGCGCAATAGCTCGGGATCTTGATGGACTCCGCAAGAAAGAGCTGGTTGTCTGCGTTAAGTGGCTCCTGGAGACCAGAAAGTATGACATGTTGCCCACTGGTGCAACATTAGAGATGTTGGTGAAGTCGTACTCCACTAGCGCCCCTGGGCTGAAGGTAATGACGGCGCTCCTTGCCATAACACACAAGCCTTTCCTCTCTGCATAGCTCGAGCCGGAGAGGAAGGAGGATACAAGAACCCTCAGGCTTTCCTTCCTGGCGTTTGCCTACTTTCTCAGGAATATGAACAAGGCGACTCTGGTCAACAGAGCCGAGCTCCTGGGACTCAAGAGGATCAAGAGCAAGAAGAGAGACGAACTCAGAGCGCTGGTTCAAAAGACTGCAGTCTTGGCAGGCACAGTCACCTATAGGGACCTCGAACCAACCTTGATGGACAATTTCGAAACAATGAGCGGCAAAAGCTTGAGAAGGCTAGCAGAGAGGTACCGGCTAGATTCGTACTACACAAAACCAAAGGAAAGGGCTGTGCTTGCGCTGACAGTGAGAAGGAATCAAACTCTGGCAGCCTCTGGTGAACCTGGGATACCGAAGGATACTGGCGTCGGAATACTTCGTGCAGAAGTTAAGAAAAGGCTGATACCGGGGGTTAGCGACATGTCTCGCCAGGAGCTGGTGAGGATCATCAACATGGGCGCTGACAACAGAAACATGCGTTTCGAGATAGAAAAGTTGGGCAACTGACATGTAACAAGCAAATGTGTAACTATACACATCAATATGGCACCTTTGGGGCGCGTGCTGACTTTGCACATCCGACATGAGAAAACGTGTACAGTTGTACGAGAAAGCAAGCAACACGTGAATATGACCCCTTGGGATGTGCAAAGTCAGCACGCGCCCCTTTATACTGGCATTGCGCAATACTTCATGCTACAACATAGCCACGATTACAGAAGTGGTATCAATCGTCTTTCCGTACAAAATCACAAACGCTATGCATGACATCTTTCTGCTTGACGACACGCTGATGGAGATCCTCTCTCACCTCGGAAAGGACGAGCTAATGAACACATCCTTCGTAAACAAGAGAATGTGTGAGTTAATACATGGCAGTCTCCTTTGGGGACTTTGGATCAACAGAAACATACCTCTGAGGGTCAGTGACGAGCTCATTATGCCAAGATACGACGGCGGGCCATCTCTTGGATCGGCGAGGCATTATGCCAGTCTCTGCAGCCCTAGAAGGATGAATGTGCTCATACTGTGGAAGGCAGAACTGAGCCGGATAACAGTAATAGATATGCCAGGCCTAGACCAGGTGTGCTGTTTCTGGGGAGATGGACGGAAGAAAATGTACCTCCTGAGACACGGGTGGGCATACTTGAGAAATGTGAAAGAACCCAACACTGAACTGGAGTGCCATGCGGGCATTTACAACGGCCATATAAGAAAGATCGCCGTACAGGGCGCTGGTGTGACCCTATGGAAGATGTTCTTCCTCACCGATGCTGGCACATTTCATACCCTAATGATAGACAGTGAAGGCCTGCCTCTCATTGAAACTATCGAGACACCTGCCTTTATGGAAGCGACGGTGGCCACGGCTACGAAGGGGGTTGACTTCTCGGTCGTCGAAGTCAACCTTTACGATTATGTTGTGTATGTCTTGACAGCTGATGGCCTTATCTTCGTCAAGAAAAGCGCGGATGTGGCTTTCCGTCTCATAGAAAGCCTACAGTGTCCCCTGGTGTGTCTCAATGGTGGCATGTTCGCTCAAACGAGTGGTGAGCTCCGGGACCTCCGTCATTTACGAAAGGGTAAGCCGCTGCCGTTGAAGTCGAAGCCAGGGTCGCAATGGTCATTCAACGGCAGTATCTCCGGAACTCTCTACAACTTCCTCAGGCTAAGAGGAGGTGGCACAGGGGACTATCATGTCATGCTCGGCCTGCGGAACAGCGCAATAGCTCGAGACCTTGACGGCCTGCGCAAGAAAGAGCTGATCGTGTTTGTCGACTTGCTCACCAAAACTAGAGGATATGATCGGGCACTCAGAGACCACACCCTCACATTGGAGCCGATAGTCGACTTCTACGACATTGGAGTCTGTGAGCTGAAGGTAAACGCGAGGAAAGACGACCTGCGACTCCTTGCATCATCCTTCCTCTCTGGGTCAAGCTATGCAGAGAGGAAAAGCCTGTGTGGCGCGGCAAGGGCGGTGGTCATGGCCTATGTTCTAAAGGTCATGAGCAAGGCAACTCTGGTAGACAGCGCTAGGTTCCTGGGAATCAGGAAGGTCAAGAGCAAGAGTGCGGTCCAATTAAGACTGTTGATCGAAAAGGCGGCGGCGTTGACAGACACTGTGTCCTATAAGGACATCGAGCCGACCTTAATGGACGATCTGTGGGGAATGAGCGCAAAATGCTTGGAAAGGCTCGGAAAGAAGTACTGGACGCCGATTAACTCCAGGCACAGACAGAAAGACGCTGTACGGGCTCTAACGATAAGGAAGAAGCAATTTCAGGTTGCTGGAACCACCCCTGATTGTTCACAGGCTGCTAGCATCGAGGTACTTCATGCAGAACTCAAGAAAAGGATGATACCAGGGGTTAGTGCCATGTCTCACAAAGAGATGACGAAGATCATCCACATGGGCGCTGACAACAGAGAGATGTAGCGCGAGATGGAAAAGCTGGAAACCCAGAAGTAGACAATAAGTAAATGTGTATAGTTACACATCAATCTATATGCCCCATTTAAGCGCAATGGGTCTGGTGGCCGTATTTCACCAAACAACATAGCCCCAGATACAAAAGTGGTACCAATCACCCTTCCTTACCAAACCACAATGCACCACATCTTTCTGCTTGATGACATGCTGATGGTGATCCTCTCTTACCTCGGAAAGGACGAACTGATGAACACATCCTTCGTAAATAAGGGAATGCACAAGCTGACGCACGGTAATCCACTTTGGAGCTTCTGGTTGACCAAAAATGTGCCAATGAGGGTTGATGACAAGCTAATTATGCCAAGAACTTCCAGTGGTTCATTCCTTGGGTCCTCGAGGCATTATGCCAGCCTCTGTGCTCCTAGGGACTGGGATGTACTTATACTGTGGAAAGTAGACCTGAGCCGGATAACAGTGATAGATATGCCAGGTCTATCACATGCTTGCTGTCTGGGGAGAGAATACGAGAAGACGATATACTGCTTGAGACGCGGAAGTATATACATGAGGAGGGTAAGTGAAGCTCACACTGAGCTAAAGTGCCATATGGGCATCTACGACACCCATATAAGAAAGATCATCATCTCGGACACAGGGAGAGCGGGCACTTCGAACATTCTTTTCCTCACCAATTCTGGCACATTTCACACCATAGATCTTGACGGTGGCGGGAAGCCAGTTGTTGGATCTACTTATACCCCTATATTACCAGAAATGGACACAGGTGTTGGAATGGTCGATATATCCACTGTGCAGACCAGTTTCAGGGGGTTTCCTATTGTATACGCTCTAATGAGCAACGGTGTCGTTCTTGTCCAGTCCGCGAGAAAAAAGCCGTTCCTTCTTCTGGGAGATGCGAAACATCGTTCAGTATGCCTTGTCAACGATAAGTTTGTCGGAGCAAGCGGAGACGTCAGCCGCCTCTGTGACTTGGGGGTGGGAAAGGAACCGCGATGGTCGTTCAACGGAGAGAAAGCCAAAACTCTTCACGAATTCCTCTCCGATGGAAATTACGGGGGACCAAGAAGGTCCAGAACTGGTAAGAGTTGGCTTTCGGGCCAGCGCAATATCACAGGACCTCAACCACTTGAGCAAGAAAGAGCTAATTGTATGCGTGAACTGGCTCACGAGTGCCGGAAAATTCGACCGGGAAGGGGTAGCGCTCCCATTAGAGCTTCCATTGTGCCGGATACTGGAACAGTATCTCTTTTCCCCATCCAAACTAAAAGTCCCGGCGAAGAAAGAGTATCTCAGGGTGCTTGTATCCTCTTTCCTCTCTGGGTCGAGCTACGCAGAGAGGAGAAAGTTGTGTTGCATAGCAAGGGAAATACTCATCCTTTACGTTCTCTATCCAATGAGCAAGACAGCGCTGGTTACCAGAGCCAAAGCACTGGGGCTAAAGTGTCCTGAGGGCTTCGCTTTTTCGAGTTCCGACGACATTAGGACTTTGGTAAAGGATGGGGTGTTGTTGGATGGCAAAGTGACCTATAAGGACCTCGAGCCAACCTTGATGGATGATTTCGAAACAATGAGCGGTCCTAGCTTGAAAAAGCTAGCAAAGAGGTACTGGGTGCCTATTGAACACACAGGCCCGAAGTGTAGGGTTTTGCGGGCGTTAAAGGAAAGGAGAAGCCAAATGCTGGCTTCTTATGGAGCATCCAGCCTGTCGGGGGTGGACACTATGAGCTCACTTCGCGCAGAGGTAAAGAAAAGGATGATAGAGAGATACAGCATCATGTCTCGCCGGGAGCTGACAGAAATCATTCACTTGGGCGCTGACAACAGAAATCTGGAATCTGTAATGGGAAAGCAGTCTTTCTGACACGAGAGAGCAAGCAAATGTGTATAGTTACACATCAATATATACCCCATTTTTGCGCAATGGGCATAGTTTGCGCCTTACCACCTACGGTATGTCGTTCTCTACTAACCACCTACGGTATGTCGTTCTCTACTAACCACCTACGGTATGTCGTTCTCTACTAACCACCTAC